>Ga0247611_10009193_pt1 | contig 11956 bp, 12 predicted proteins | sample 177DNAGHGhighgp2_FD_192422 | JGI IMG/M metagenome (GOLD analysis project Ga0247611, IMG submission 192422) | Sheep rumen microbial communities from Palmerston North, Manawatu-Wanganui, New Zealand - 1770 DNA GHGhigh gp2 | ecosystem: Host-associated > Mammals > Digestive system > Stomach > Rumen... | reverse complement strand
ATTCTTCCAACGTAATCCTAGTCCAAAACATCAGGGAAAAGGGCTTGCTGATCTACTCTGGCATTTCAATTAATGCCGATGTGTAACTTCTCCTATTTTTTCGCACTTCTATGTTGAACTTAGGGATATGGCATCCATAACATCAGATTACAATTTCTATGAAAGACAAGGCATGAAAAACATCAATGTTTGGTTTAAGTACCAGGACACATATACGGTTTTCCCAAAACATTATGTTTATCATAAGTATAGCAACAATCTGTATTTTTATGATGTGTGGGTTAATAATTATTTTATTCGAAAGATTAATAAAGCAAATGACTTTTATCGTAATTTAGGATTTTAATCATGAGAAAGATTTTTGCCATAATAGTTCTTCTCCATCTCTGCTTGATTTTGGGATGCATCCACCAAACACAACAGGAGAAGCAGGAAGACACAAGTGTAAACCAAACCATAGATGACAAAGAGCTTGTTAACGACAACTTGCCGTTCAGCAAGAGTTTAATGGATGAAATACAGAAAAGTATTTCTGACACAAATCATAGGATGCAGTCACAGATTTACGATTTGTGGTTTGCCAAAACAGACGGAGATTGTTGCTTCGCCATAAGTAAAACTATTTGTTATCATTCACAAGCTGCTGAAGGTTTCTATCTAATTGATGATAAACTGATTGTTTATTATGGTACAGATGTTACATGTGGAGCCATCATGGAAGGGAGGATAGACCCGTTCATCAACCGAGAAAACAAGGACGGATGTATTGTTTCCTGCCTGATAGATACGACTTTGTTACTGAAAGAATGCCCTGCGGGTTTTCCTGATGAAAACTCAGACGAGGCTTTATACACGCTGTTTGATCCTTACGGAAAGATTTTCAAGGTGCACAATTGTGATAGTTTGGAATTGATATATGAGGGCTGTTTATAATAGTGGAGTAACATTCCTTGGCACGATGCACAGCCAGATCGTATACGACCCGCTGGGCCGCATGACCTCGAAGCAGGCCGATGGGCAGACCGTGTTTGCCAACGCCGGTTTTGCTTCAGCCCAAGGGTAGCCTGCACAGCCGCACGCCATGAAGAGCGCCGAGACTGTGGAAGGCGTGTTCCCCTCGGCCACCCAAGAGATCACCCGTTCTCCCGAATTTGCAATTCGGGGGTCATGAATATCAGCATTTTCAATGCGAAACACTTGCGCGGTAACCTATAAATCCTTTATCTTTGCCAAAAAACAGTTTGTGATGGAAAATCAGTTACATATTACGGGGATTGCAAATCCCCATACTCGACACCAGCGGATTGCAAATCCGCTGGGACGGGGGAAAAATAAGTAGATGAGCATATTTAGTTTACATATTGGACATAAGACTACGGGACTGCGGATTGCAAATCCCCATATTCAGCCCTGGAATGGGATTGCCTCGCTCTTCCTTCGCTCTTCTCTCGCTCTAGGCATACTGTTGGCATAGTCAAGCAAGCTGTTTGAGTATGCCTACACCTTGCCAACACCTTGCCAACACCTTGCCAACACCTTGCCAAAAGGCTTTGAAAGTCCAAAAAAGTGGTCAGTTACACGCGATGGCTGTAAATTCTAAAAGTAGGTAACGGTGACATGCCGCCGCTGGTCACAAAACAACAGCTACTCCATTCCCTTGGGGAATCTTTACTTTTTTTGCGTTTTTTCATCCCGCTGTATCAGATTTTACTTTATCTTTGCCGCCGATAAGCGGTGCCGCGAGGCTCAATAGGGAATCGGGTGCAAATCCCGAACAGTTCCCGCTGCTGTAAGCTCTTCACCCTGGCCACTATGCCACTGAAAACCCAGTCTTTCGGGAAGGCGGTCAGAACAAAGGAGTAAGTCAGAAGACCTGCCGCTTGTCGCTGAAACAAGGCTTTCGGGATAAGAGCTGGCTTTCCTTATTTCTATAAGGTGTGTACCTTTTCCCCCAAGCATTGTAATGTAATGGATTGATTGTCAAACCTAAAATTATATTATTATGCGTAAAAACTTTACCCTTTTGTTCCTTCTTGGAATCTTTGGTCTGTTTACGACCAAGTTGTTTGCACAACAAGATGCAACCATCGACCCTGCCGACATCCGTTACTGGATTGGTGAGGGCGAAAACGAAGTGGTCTTCATCGTCAACTGGGCCGAGCCCGACACGGCTTTGGCTTGGGGCTACCGCTTTGCTACCGAAACCGTTACCATTAAAGAAGTCATGGACGGAATCGCCGCTGCTGATTACCGTTTCAGTTATGATAGTCCTAATGGTAGCTGGCTCAATGACATTTTTTTCAATGACGGTGTGCTCGATTTGAGCCTTACGGAACCGATGTGGGTTTCCTACTTGGTCGACGGCATTTCGTCCTTGAATACCTTTGATGTCCAAACACTTTCCGATGGACAGTATGTGAAGTGGGGCGACACCTATTGCGGCACCATGGTCGACCCTGAGAACTGGATCTATGTCTGGGAAAAGGAAGTTGCAGCTGTGTACCCGCTGGCCGAAGAAGCCATGATTGACCCTTCTGAAATCATTTACTGGGTGGGCGAAGGCGAAAACGAAATGGTCTTCGCTGTCAACTGGAACGAACCCGACACCTGCTTGGCTTGGGGCTACCGTTTTAGCGAAGAGACTGTGACCGTGAAACAGGTCATGGATGCCATCGCGAATGCTGACTTGCGTTTTAGTTTTGTGGACAATGGATGGATGGTCGAAGACATTGCTTTTGAAGATGGTACACTCACACTTTCTCTCTATGGCCTTTATTGGATGTACAACCTGAATGGCGGCATGGCTATGCTCGGCTATGAGGAACAGACCGTTACAGATGGCGACTTCATCAAGTGGGGCGACGAGTCATGCGGCACCGAGATCGCTCCTTGGACCTATGTTTGGACCAAGGAAGTGACTCCTGTTTGGGTTCCCACAAGCCTGGATGAAAACCAAGCCAACGTCTTGAGTGTTTACCCGAATCCTGCCGCCAACGAGACCTTCGTGACCGTTGAGAACGCTGGCATGACCACGGTTTCGGTGTACGATGTGCAAGGCCGTCTGATCAGCACCGAAAGCGTTGAAGCTGTGGCTGGCGAGCAAGTCCGTGTCAGCACCGAGATGCTGAATGCCGGTGTGTATTTTGTCACCGTGAACAGCGAGAGCGTTGTGCGTACCGCAAAACTCGTGGTGAAATGATAAAAAGGATATCCATCCTGCTGATGGCTTTGGTGCCGACGATGCTTTGGGCCCAGTTTGCGCCCGAGGCGGGTGTCGCCGGCACCACGGCCATGCATGCCGACTCGTCGGCGTTTGTGGCTTGGGCTACAGGCTGCACCGTTGTGCGTGGACCGCAACAGATCGACAGCCTCAGTCTTGGACCGGCCAGCTATGGCGCCGATGCCGATGCCTTGGGCAAGGCCGACAATGTGGTGGTCAGCTTAGGCGATGGCGGCACAGCTGTGTTGACGTTTGCCTCGCCCATCTGCAATGAAGCTGGCCCCGACTTCGCCGTGTTCGAGAATCCCTTCCATAATGTGCCGAACTGCTTCCTTGAGCTGGCTTTCGTTGAGGTGAGCTCCGATGGCGAGAACTATTTCCGTTTTCCCGCTGTCACCAACGTGCCCTTCGACGAACAGGTGGGTTCTTTTGCACTCATGGATGCCACACTCATCCATAACTTCGCAGGGAAATATGAGGTATTGTACGGCACGCCCTTCGACCTTGACGAGGTGGAGGACAACCCTTTGCTCAATAAGAGCAAGATTACCCATATCCGCCTCATTGACGTGGTGGGCGCTATCAATCCTGAGTATGCCACATACGATTCCGAAGGTCATATCGTCAACGACCCGTTCCCGACCCCGTTCTGGTCGAGTGGCTTCGACTTGGACGCCGTCGGCGTGATTCATGATGAAGCACATTTCGATGTCCCAGAAAATGTGACTGAAACCTTGAGCGTTTATCCCAATCCTGTGAAAGACAGACTGACAGTGAAGGCCGAAAACCTGCAGTCAGTTGAGGTCTTTAATCTTGTTGGACAATTGGTTATGACTTCTGACCAGCCCACCGTCGACATGAGCGACTTGAACCAAGGGGTCTATTTCGTCCGTGTGATGGCTGATGGGAAGACGGTTACGAAACGTGTTGTGAAACAATAAATTAGTACGATGACCAATGACTATGACAATGACCGTTTCCTAATTATTGTGAACTTTCCCTATTTCAAAATGCGGTCATAGTCATTGTCAATAGTCATTGTCAAAATGATATTAAGATGAAAAAAGTAAATCTATTCCTAATTGTTGTCGTTGCCGCTTTGTTGTTCGCTTGCAAGCCTGAGCAGCCGGTTAACCCGAACTCTTTTACAGTGGGTTCGGGGGTATTGGTGCTCAACGAGGGCAATTACCAGTTCTCCAATGCCTCATTGACGTATTACGACCCGGTGGCAGATACAACGGTCAACAACCTTTTCTATAGAGTTAACAACGCCCCTCTTGGCGATGTGGCTGAGAGCATGGCCTTGGCCGACGGCAAACTCTACATTGTGGTCAACAACAGCAACCTTATCTATAAGGTGGATGCCAATACCATGGTGTGCGACACGACGAAACCTTTCAAGCTGAGCGACTTCTACTCACCACGTGAGATTCAGTTTGTGGCGCCCAACAAGGCCTATGTGAGTGATTTGTATGGCACACAGCTGTGGATCATCAACCCTCAGGACATGAGTCATTCAGGCTCCATTGAGATGGGCAAGTCGACGGAAAAGATGGTGCTTGTGGGCAATGAGTTGTACCTCAGCAACTGGTCGAACACCTTCGTTACCGGCATGGAGAAAAATACCGTTCAGGTCGTCGATGTCAACAACGACGTGAAGGTGGCCGAGATTCGGGTAGGGAAGGAGCCCAACACGATGGCGGTTGACAAGAACGGCCACGTGTGGGTGCTTTGCGAAGGTGCCGTTTGGGAAACCGATGGCGAGCAACCCAGCCTTTGGGAAATCAACCCCATGCTGAAGACTGCCGAGAAACGTTACGAGTTTGACGGCACGGCCATGGTGCTGAGAGCCAATCCTTCGGGTGACCAACTTTATGTGATTAACAATAATGAGGTACGCCGTTTCGACATCGCAACGCTGACCTTGTCGGATACCTTCCGCATCGCCGCTGAGCCACAAGGCATGTTCTACAACATGGCCGTTGAGCCAAAGACGGGCGACATCTATGTGACCGATGCCAAGAACTACATGATGAACGGCACTGTCTATCGTTTTTCCTACGATGGTGTTAAGCTCAGCTCGTTTGAGGCAGGTGTCATTCCCAGTGCAATGTTGTTTAAATAATTGATATTCTTTTAGGGGATTGCAAATCCCCGACTCCGTTCGGGCGGATTGCAAATCCGCCCGAACTTTCTAACAATTCAACAATTGACTACGTCGAATTATCATTTCAACAATTCAACAATTCAACAATCAACACTTCAACAATGAAAAAAGCCTGTCCCCGCTGTGGAAAAACCTTCGAATGCGTGCATTCCATCGACTGCTGGTGCGTCAAGGTGAAACTCACTGATGCGACAAAAGCCTATCTGAAAGAACATTACAGCGATTGCCTATGCAAAGACTGTCTCGAAAAACTGAACGCACAATGAGAAAACTGTGGGTTTTATTGTTGGTGGCTTTGGTGGCCTGTGCTCCAAAAGCCAACGAGAACACCGAGAAAGTGCAAGGCGACAACCTGATGCGCTATGCCCGAAACATTGTGGTGTACGAAAAAGACTACGGCTATCGTGTAGAGGTGATTTGCCCATGGGACACCACCTTGTCGTTAGGCAAGTTCGCCTTGGTCAGTGACACGACAAAATCGGTAGGCGAGAAGTTGACCAAGGTCAAGGTGCCAATAGAGTCGGTGGTTTCGTTTTCGGCCACGCAATGGGCTGTCTTTCTGCGTTTGGGCGAGATCAACCGCGTGAAAGGCATCCTTGAAGGCCGTTTTGTGACCGACAGCACCATGCGTTCGCTCTTGGCGCAAGAGAAGGTTTATGACATCGGTACGGAAGCCGCTGCCGACATCGAGAGGATGATTCAGATTCAGCCCGATATCTTATTGTATTCCCCTTATTTCGACGGCAACCAAGGTGGCTTGAACGTCACAGGTGCCGTGCTGTTTCCCTTTGCGGATTACATGGAGAATACCCCTTTGGGCCGTGCCGAGTGGATTCGCGTCATCGGGATGCTGACGGGCTGCGAGGACAAGGCTGATGCTTGGTTTGACGACATCGAGCGGCGTTACAATGCGCTCTCAACGCTCTGTGCCAATGTGGAACACCGTCCCACGGTGTTCTCCGATTTGGCTTTCAACGGGCAATGGTATGTGGCGGGTGGACGCAGCTACATTGCCAGACTCTTCGCTGATGCCGGTGCCGACTATATCTGGAAAGACAACCCCTCGACGGCCAGCGTACCCATGGATGCCGAGAGCATCCTCGCCAAGGCACAACACGCTGACTATTGGCGTGTTATCAACTCCAATCCTTTTCCGATGACTTACGAATCCTTAGGAAAAGAAAGCCCGGTCTATCCGCTTTTTGACGCTTTCAAGAACCATAAAATCATCGTTTGCGACATCCTCTCGACGGGCTATTTTGAGCAGTCGCAGTGTGAGCCCGACTTGCTTTTGGCCGACTTTATCCATTTCTTCCATCCCGAGCTTCTGACAGGCGATTGGGAAGGCTATCAGCCGAAATATTATCACTTGGTGGAGTAAACAACTTTGGATTTAAGTCCAGGGTTGTTTAGTATCTACCCTCCTGTGAGATAGTCTTGCCAGTAAAAAATGGATTTTTCTCCAAAATCATTCAAAAGTGAACAATTCTTTTTATTTTTGCATCGCAAAAATGTGTTTATCAAGATTAACACAATTAGAAATTATATGTTTATCCAGGTAAACATTTTTATTCCAAAAGTGTTCATCAACGATAATAATAGTAAAACGAATTGGTATGGAAAGTCTGTTTAAACGTCATGATGCATATCTTTCAACGGTTCCGATGGAATACGTTCGCGACTATATGCAACGGGTGAATTGGAACTCACGTCTGATTGTCATCAGAGGTCCCAAGGGCGTGGGCAAATCGACATTGATGCAACAATATATCAAGCAGAATTTTGCCGCTGGAGACCGACATGTACTCTATTGTTCGGCTGATACGAACTATTTTGCAGCGCACTCTTTGCTTGACTTGGCTGACAACTTCGTAAAGTTGGGAGGAAAATGGCTTTTCATCGACGAGGTACACAAGTATCCGGGATGGAGTCGTGAAATCAAGGAAATATACGACCTCTACCGCGAGCTGAATATTGTGTTGAGCGGCTCGTCACTTATCCAAATCAATGATGGGCAAGCAGATCTGTCACGACGTTTGATGCCGTATGATATGCCAGGGCTGTCGCTGCGCGAGTTCCTGCATCTCGATATGGGTCTTGACATCACTCCCATATCATTAGAGCAATTGTTGGACAAGCCATCGGAGTTTTGCGTGAAAGTGATTTCGAAATGTCATCCACTAGAGCATTTCGCGCGCTATCTGCAATTCGGCTATTATCCTTTTTATTTTGAGCAAAAGCAAGAGTATTACGACAAGTTGGAAAATACAATTAACTATATCATCGACGTGGAACTGACAAAATACCGCAGTTTAGATGTGGGTTACACCCGTCAGGTTAAGGCCTTATTGCACGTGATTTCCCAAATGGTGCCCTACGAGGTGGATATTGCGAAATTGTCGAAGGCCTCAGGAATCAGTCGGCTATCCACTCTTAAATACCTTACTCATCTGGATGAGGCTCGTTTGATTCGCCGTTTGTTCACGGATTTGAAAAACGTCACGGATTTGCAAAAACCCGACAAGATGTATCTCGACAACACCAACCTGCTATATACACTCAGTCAAGAAATGCCTGAGACAGGGACGGTCCGTGAGACATTCTTTGCCAACCAGTTGGCTTCGGCAGGCCATGTGGTTGAATATGCTGGATTCAAGAAGGGTGATTTCCGAATTGATGGTGACATTGTCGTAGAGGTGGGCGGCCAAGACAAAGGCTTTGGTCAGATTGAAGGGCAACCCAATGCATACGTGGCTGCCGACGGCATCGAATCCGCCATCTTCAGAAAAATCCCCCTTTGGGCATTCGGCTTTCTTTATTAATATCCTTCCATACCGGGTGTACTCGTTGCTTCTACGCTTTCCACTCACCATGTTTCTTATGGGTTTAATACTCTATAGGTTGTACAATAAAAACTCAAAAAGACGGGGGAAATAAATAGGAGACAAAAAGTGATATTTGTCTCATTTTTTTGGCGGTATGTTTGAAAAATACCTATTTTTGCCCTGCCGAAAGTGCGGATTTATAACAAGAATTGAATTTAATAAATTGATAATCAGAAAAATAAAGAAATTATGCGTAAACATGTTTTGAAACTAATGATGTCGGCTCTTCTGATGGTTTTAGTGGTGCCGTGCATGAATGCCCAAGACAAACAGGTTGAACAAAAGGTTCAGAATTCTAATGTTAAGGTGGGCTATATCCTTTGCGAGGGTGATACTATTGTCAGCCCTGCTGATTTCGACTCTTTGAATATCAATGCTTTAGGCGTGGTGTTCTATGTGGAGAATTCGGGAGAACATGGCTGTGTCGTTTCCCTGCAAGATGAGGGTCAGTTCACATGGGGCGGATATGGCACAGACACGAAATTGGATAACTATTCTAACAGGAGCTCTGCATCTGATGATCTTGATGGCAAAAAAAATACTCAGACCATTCTCGAACTGGATACCATCTATCCCGCTTTTGATGCCGTTGATTTCGAAAATGGTTGGTATCTCCCCGCCGCTGGTCAATTGAAGCGTCTGTATAAGAATCTCAAAGATGTGAATGCCAGCCTTGAGAAAGTCGGTGGATATCCCGTCAAGCCCATTGGAGTGACTTATTGGTCATCAACCGAGTATTCTGACATTGATGCTTGGTATTTGATTACCATCGGCGGTTTAGAGTACACCTCTGACGGCTACAACGACCACAAAAACGGTGTCCGTCTCGTCCGTAGCGTGAGGGACTTTTGATTCATAGAACATTTTACCGTAATTGTCACAAGTACTCATTGCATCATTGCAATGGGTACTTTTTTATTTGCCTTTCAGCGGACAGTTCGCTGTGCAGGAAGCGCATTTGTTGTTTCTCGAATCCTTCCCGTTTTCGCCACATGAGCAATTGCCTTTACCTTTCCGCAGCGCCCTAATGGCGACGACGACGAGGGCAAGGACAACCAGCAATACGATGATAGAGGGCAGGTTCATGCGATAATAGCGTTGGCGATGAGATAGGCAAACCAGGCGCAAATCCATGCTACGACGCACTGGAACAGGATGATAAAGAGCATCCACTTGGCTCCTAGCTCGCGACGGATGGCGGCCATGGCTGCCACACATGGTGTATAAAGCAGGCAGAAGACCAGCATCGAGATGCTGGTGACAGTGGTGAATAGCGGCATCGCATTGAGCACTTCCAAGGTGGCCACCACACTTTCCTTGGCCATGAAGCCGCTGATAAGCGCCGTGACGACCTGCCAATTGCCTAAGCCAATCGGCTGGAAGATGGGTGCAATCCAACCCGCTACGCTGGCCAACATGCTGCCTTCACCGTTTTCCACCATGTTGAAGTGGAAGTCGAAGGTCTGCAGGAACCAAATGACCAATGTGGCTAAGAAAATGACTGTGAAAGCACGCTGCACGAAGTCTTTGGTCTTGTCCCAAAGCAGGTGGGCAACGTTTTTTGCACTTGGCATTCGGTAGTTAGGTAACTCCATAACGAAAGGTGCAACTTCGCTTTTGTTTCCCAACCATTTGGTTACCAATGCGGTGACAATGCCAACAAGAATGCCTAACAGATAAAGACAAATGAGTACCAGTCCACCGTGACCAGGGAAGAACATGCTGGTGAAGAAGCCGTAGATTGGAATTTTGGCAGAACAGCTCATGAAAGGGGTGAGTAAGATGGTACGCCAACGGTCGTGGGTGGAATGGAGGGTTCGCGTCGACATCACTGCAGGCACGGTGCAGCCGAAGCCAATCAGCATGGGCACGATGCTGTGTCCCGTGAGACCGAGCTTCCTCAAGAAACTATCGCTGACGAAGGCCACACGCGCCATATAGCCGCTATCCTCCAAAAGGCTGAGGAAAAAGAACAACAATATGATAATGGGAACGAAACTCAACACGCTACCTACGCCGCCAAAGATACCATCAACCACAAGCGACTGCACAGCGGGACTAACATTCCAGTTGGCCAAGGCGTTGCCGATTACTTCAGCGAGCCACGTGATGCCTTGGTCAAGCCAATTTTGCAAAGGCGCTCCCAGGGCATCTATGCTGAGCCAGATGATGCCTACCATTACGAGGATAAAGATGGGGATGGCCGTCCATTTGCCAGTCAAAATGTGGTCGATGCGGCGGCTGCGTTGGTATTCCTTGCTTTCCTTAGGTTTCACCACAGTCTTGTCGCAAAGTCGCTTGATGAAGGCGAAACGCATCTCAGCCATGGCTGCGGCACGGTCGAGGCCACGTTCCTCTTCCATCTGAACGATGAGGTGCTCAAGGGTCTCTTTCTCGTTTTGGGAGAGTTGCAAGGCTTCCATGACGATGGTGTCGCCTTCCACAAGTTTGGAGGCGGCAAAACGGACGGGGATGTCGGCACGCTGGGCATGGTCTTCTATGAGGTGCATGATGCTGTGTAGACAACGGTGTACCGCACCGCCATGGTCGTCCTTGTCGCAGAAGTCCTGACGAATCGGGGCTTCCTGGTATTTCGCGATGTGGATGGCATGATCCACCAACTCGGAGATACCTTCGTTTTTGGAGGCGGAAATGGGCACCACAGGTAGACCGAGTATCTTTTCCATCTCATTCACGAGGATGCTGCCACCGTTGTTGCGCACCTCATCCATCATGTTGAGGGCCAAAACCATGGGTATGCCCAATTCCATGAGCTGCATGGTGAGGTATAAATTGCGCTCAATATTGTTGGCGTCCACGATGTTGATGATGCCTTTGGGTTTCTCCTTCATGATGAACTCACGAGAGACGATTTCCTCGGAGGTATAGGGAGAGAGGGAGTAGATGCCAGGCAGGTCGGTGACGGAGGTGTCGGGGTGACCTTTGATGATACCGTCTTTTCGGTCGACAGTGACGCCGGGGAAGTTACCCACATGCTGGTTGGCACCTGTCAGTTGGTTGAAAAGGGTGGTCTTGCCACAGTTCTGCTGTCCAGCAAGGGCAAAAGTCAGCTTGGTGCCTTTGGGCAGGGGTGTCTCATGGGTCTTGTCGTGGTAGATGCCTTCTTCACCTAAGCCTGGGTGGGCGTTGTGGTCGGGGAGGGAGATGATGTACAATTGGTCAATGCTCTGATGGTCAACAGATTCTGCTTCATCGGTGTTGCTGCATGGCTCAATTTCAATCAATGCGGCATCCGCTTTGCGTAGGGTGAGGGAATATCCATGAATCATCACTTCCATCGGGTCGCCCAAGGGTGCATATTTCACCAGCTTAATGACGGCATCGGGAATGAGTCCCATGTCCAAGAAATGCTGTCGGCGTTGGCCTTCTCCGTTAACAGCTTGAATACGTGCTGATTGTCCTATATCTAATTTATCAAGTGTAATCATCTGATGCTTTTGTTTGATGGTGCAAAAATACAAAGACATTTCATGCGCTTTCATCCTAATAAATAATACTTTTTTAGAAAAACACTCATCATTAGTTGGGAAAGGAATCAGGGCAAACGCATCAAATTTGTAATAGTTGCATCAAATAGCCCCAATCCCATGCGGCCTTGAGGCGTTTGTTTACGAGGCTGAGCTTGGATTTGTCCTTTTTGAGGACGTTCAGGGCGAACTTCCT
>Ga0247611_10009191_pt1 | contig 11958 bp, 18 predicted proteins | sample 177DNAGHGhighgp2_FD_192422 | JGI IMG/M metagenome (GOLD analysis project Ga0247611, IMG submission 192422) | Sheep rumen microbial communities from Palmerston North, Manawatu-Wanganui, New Zealand - 1770 DNA GHGhigh gp2 | ecosystem: Host-associated > Mammals > Digestive system > Stomach > Rumen... | reverse complement strand
TCTCTATCTGTCTTTCCAAATAAGAACGCTCCAAAAACTGAGTTATCTATTAGACTCCATACAATAGAGCACATTGGAAATAAGTACACTGCATTGTTACCATCTGGAGTTACAAAATTTCCTGAAGGCCTTCTCACAAATTCTGAATCTTCAAATGCTAATTCTTCCCAATTACTAGGTGGCAGTAGAGAAGCTGGCTAACTAAAACTAGTATTACATACATAGAAAACTGGATTATTTATATTTGTAAAAGAAACTATAAATAATTTATTCTTATAGGAAATTTCACAGCTAGCTATAAATATCTAAGGGTAAGCATAAATATTTGATGTTCCTATATAATACTAGTAATTATCAGTAACTATAGTTCCAAGACTTGATGTTATACTAGTAGTAGTTATGCTTGCACCACTACTAAACTATGAAGCAGCTATTGTATAATACTATCTCACACGACAGTATTCACTATTTATAGTAGTATAATCAGAATTTATTATTAAAAATTTACCATATGTACTTCCATCGTTAAACCACTATCCATTATTTTGCCAAAGAGTTCTAGTTGAAGCTGAGCCTCCTGCCTAATTACTTGTTTTAGTTATTGTACCTGATACTACTCCTCTTGGAATGTCTACCATTATCCAACTAAACTAGCTACTAGTAGCATTATAATTTATAACAATCTATCCTTTTGGACTTACTTTATCTGCATAAAATTCTCCCTTAGTAGTATTAAATGGATAATAAGTAGTTGTATTATAAATTGTAGATAAAGTTGTTCTAGAAGTAGCTCCATTACTAATTCGATATTTAAACAGTTTCAAATAATAGTATCCATTTGATTCATACTTTGTACTAGTTGAAGTATATAATATATAAAAATAATTAGAATCCATATATACTATAGGCCCAGTGTAAGCACTAATATATGTTTCATTATTCCACGTACATAACTAAGTCCAAGTTCCACCTCCATTTGTACTTTTATATAACTTTTTTGCTGTAGCTACTATTATAGTACTACCATCAGTACAACCAACGCAAGCATTAAAGTTTTTAAAGTTATCATTAGTATTACCATTAGTTGCTACATCAGCAGTTCTATATGAAGTTGGAAACTATCCTACAGGAGATTCCTTTTGCAAGCATTTAGTATATATATTAGTTATATAATTCTATGTATCTTGATTTGGATTTATAAGCCCCTGCATAAAGGAAGTGTTACGCATAAAGTATCCATATCTATCTGCAAATTGCTTTGAATAAGTACGTCTACGTGTTATCATTGTCCTTTACTACTTACAATATAACTGTTATTTGCATAACACAAGATACTTATCTCAATGAATTTATTAGCTCCGACAGCTAATGTATAATCATCTAATGTTTTCCATGTTGAAGGAATAGTTATATTAATAGTAGTTGAGCCATTATTTAAGACTAGAACTGTTAATACCTATCCTACTGACATTGTACCACTTAACGTAAATGCATTTGCTGCAACACTACTTGATAGTGTAGCATATATAAATGACTTAGAAGTATCAAGATTAGTAAGAGAAGTTGCAGTGGTTGAGGCTATTTTCACTAAATCTGAAGCATGTAATCCATCTATAGTATCTGCATCTAGCCCATTATTATGCCCTGTATCAGAATCAAGTAGAATTTTATTCCAGGATTTCCATACAGTACCTTGGTTATATATCTATGACCTTATATATAAGTGATTATCATCATATAACCCTGCTATTTGTCTATTATAATTACCTTCTGATATATTAATTAGGCTATATCCTCCAGATGGCTAAGTATCTGGCCAATTAGACCACACTATATTTGTGCCATTATTTAAATCTCCCTAAGATCTATATAGTGTATTAGCCTGTGTAAATGTATCAGCATTTAAAGTCACATTACTAGTTGCTTTAGTTAGTATTTTTATAAGATTAGGCGCTGAGACATTACCACTTACTGTAAGACTCCCATATACTTCAGTATCTTGCTATATTTGAACGTCACTATCACATCTTAAATAGATAGTATTAGAAGCCCAAATATCAACAGAATCTGAGTCATAATCCTCTTCTTCTTCATCACAATATTCTCCTATATATGCATATTTATAATCTCCAAAATATACTCTTCTTACATAATTACTACTACCACTACTTCCAATTCCTCCAGTTATTCTTATACTTCCTCCAACGGTTAATATATCATTATAATTAGAATTTGTATAAGTTGCATTACCTACATATAGATGTCCAGTAAACATTCCATCTCCAGAAACATGTAATCTATAAGATGGAGTAGTATTATTGATTCCAACTTTACCATCACTGGTTATACTTAGACTTCCCTAATATGTTTTTAATGTTAATCCATAGTAATCTGAGATAGTTGTGCTATATATACCTGTATTAGCATATCTATGATCATATCCATACCAGGGATGTGCATTTGTTCCATCTGACCAAGTATTTGTATAATCAGTAGAAAGAGCAAAAGTATTAGCACCAAAAGTCATAATACCATCAATACTAGTACCAGTAAATTGCTATCCCCAATATGTATATGTATTAGTATCAAATGCTTGTGCTGCAAACTAAACTAAATCAGTCCAATTTGTAGCACTTGCACTTTTATACTATAATTTTTTATTAGTAGAATCCCACTAGATACTTCCTAAAAAATCTCCTAAAGATTTACTTCCTCCACCGGATAATAATACGTTAGTATCATCAAGTGTCTATTTAGAATATCCTAAACTAGTATTCATATTATCCTTTTGTATTTAATTGTTACCTAGTGCACAGTTCCACTACTATTATTTGAGGACAAAAGTATCTTACCTTCCTAAGTAGCCGCATATATACGATTACTAATACTAGTAGAAGTAGATTCACTTGCCCAGTGTAATGGTATTTCATCTAATGCTGAAGATGTATTATTTATAGCAAACATACCTGAATAAGAACCATACCCGGAGTCTTTTATATATATAGCGTATGTACCAATTTGATTACTTATTGGGTTATTGCTCGTTGTGATCCAATTATTCTACGATAATGTATATGAAGCACTATTCACTAATGTTACAGTCTAATAATTTTCAATATCTGTCCACATAGGAGGATTGCTAGAACCCCCGCATTGCAATACTTGCCCTGCAGTTCCAGCGGCAAGGAATGATGTAGCACCTGCTCCTGTCTAATATGGTATAGAATATGCAGTTCCATTTGATAAAGCTAGTGCTCGCAGAGCATCACCTGCTACACTTCCTGAATTAGCATAAGTTGTGCTTGTAGGTAAATAAGCTGTTGTATCAAATGAAAAGCTAAGATCTCCGCTTGAATTATATGTACATCTAACAATTGCATCTGTTACTGCTGAGGCTGGTAAGGCTACGCTTGTTACGTTAGGACTACTATTGTATAGCAAGCCTTTTCCTTTATAAATGTTTGTAGCTAGTGCAGCAACTTCGCTTTTAGTCATAAACTGATTCCATAATCCATTTAGGAAGTTATCAAGTCCATAGGATGTATTAGCAACAGGAGATAATATACTTTGCTAATCAGATGGATTATAAGTATAATGAACTGCACTAGCATCAGTTATAGGCCATATATCTATAGTTTCATCGTGTTTAAGTTGTTTTCTTACTGCCATATATATTAATATTATAAACTATTTGGATACGAATAATCATCTTCTTCACAAGTTTGTACCGTCCACTTTGTAGGAATTGCTTGCACGCCTCTATCAGTCCATGTTGCATTTTCATTCTTCATAAATGTACAATCCGCATTATTTCTTGATGCAGTTAACCAGTTAGCAGTATAAGAATTTGATGGTTTTGTAGTAAATAATGCTTTTATCCATCTTATAGATTTACAATCACGGAACATATCTTGATAACAAGTATTTGCTAATTTAATAGCTGGCAATACTGGAGCAATAACTATAGCTGTTCCTCTAAACATTGAATGATAACAACTTGTTGTCAATGATGTTGCTGGTAATATGTGTTGAACAGTTGCTAATGATGTACAACCTCTGAACATAAAATAATAACAATTATTTGCAAGTGTTGTAGCTGGTAAATTAGGAACATTTACTAATGATGTACAACCTTGGAACATATAACTATAACAGTAAGTTGCCAATGTTGTAGCAGGCAATAAATTAGTTGGAACATTGGTTAATGATGTACAACCGTAGAACATTTCTCTATAGCATCTTGTGCTTAATTTCGTTGCTGGTAAATTAGGAACGGTTGTTAATGATGTACAATCTTGGAACATACTATTATAACAATAATCTGCCAATGTAGTTGCTGGTAAATTAGGAACATTGGTTAATGAAGTGCAACCTTGGAACATATGACCATAACAATACGCATTTACCCTAGTTGCAGGAAGGTTAGGAGGTGACGTTAATGAAGTACAACCTTTAAACATTTCATAATATCCATAGTATGACGCAGTAGTTGCAGGTAGTAAATTAGCAGGAACATAACTCAAACTTGTACATCCGTAAAACATTTCTCTATAGCAATTAGTTCCTAAAACTGTAGCAGGTAAATTTGGAACACTTACTAAATTTATACATTCTCTAAACATTCCATAATAACCGTAATTATTTACAGTCATAGCAGGCAGCATATCTTTAGGTGTGATACGCAAACTTGAACAACCCTAAAACATAAGTTGATAACAATTAGAGTTTAAAGTAGTTGCAGGAAGCTTGTATACATTTACTAAATTAGTACACCCATAAAACATTAATTCATAGCTATATGTTCCTAACGTTAATGCATTTAATTTAGGCATTGTTATTAATGAAGTACAATTATAGAACATATATGCACATCCGCTACTATAAATAGCATCTGCATATATTTCAGGAGCATTAAATAGTTTTGTACATCCATAAAACATTTCCATACACATACTACTATTAATTGCATAATTACTGTCATTGATACTATATAAGCAAATTTTTCCAGGGGGCTTTATTAACGATTCGCAGTTTTTGAACATTTCACTGAATGCATATGCAGCAGAATTACTCTAGGTAGGAAGATTAAATGATGCATCTATCAAACTAACACAATCTTTACAAAACCCTGCATAATCGTACTCATTTACAGTTTTTGGAAGTATTAAACCATGTAAATCATTAACTACAGAGCTGGAAAATAATCCCACCCATCTATAACTAGGCATATTATCTTCAAGTAATGAAGATAGATCTCCATATGCTTTAAATTCATCCACACTACCAAAGCTAATACGTACACCATCATCATAGCTGTTTTGAAGATTATGATTGTGTATAAACACTCTTGCTTTATGTCCATTGTCTAGATTAGCAATAATAGTTTCAGTATTCATAGGTATAATTACCTATGTAGGTTGTATTGCCCCGTCTACCCAAACATCGGCTTCTATCTGCGTAGGATAACCAGTTTTATCTTCTAATTCATTTATATATGTAAGTGTTATTGAATTAGAATCTTCAGTACTTTCTATGGTAAAAGGTCTTATTCTTTTATAGTATATTTTTGAACTCGATACCTCATTTGTAACTACAAGACTACCACTACCAGAGTTTCCAACTTTTCTTACTTCTTCAACTTCCTCATAGTTTTTAATTTCTGGGCCTACTGTGAATACACCTGTACCCTTATTTGGATAGAACCTATCTTCAACTAAATCCCATAAACCATACTATCCATTATACTCAGCAGGTACAAAATCTCTGATTAGAACTCCATTATTATAAAATTTTGCACTGAATATCTTTAGTTTTCCCAAAATTTGTACTGGGGGAGTGTGGTTTTTTAGATTTCTTGCAAATAATAAAAAAGAAAGATTAGGATTACCTTGTACATTTCCAACATATGTAGCTACAGTTCTGCTCAGTACATCATTTTGAGAAAAAGTAAATCCTCCCTAGACATAGAAACTATTTTCATATATAAGAATTTGAGCATTAGTATATCTATTACTACCAGTAGTAAGAACTGCTCCTCCTATAGTAGCTCTTTGGGAAGAATTATAAGTAACCTAAAAATCTACAGTACTTCCAATTAAAGATGTAGAATCATTTACTATTACTCCAGTGTCAATATACTAATTACCATTACTCTATAAATATTCAAATCTTCTCCATTTTAGAGGTCTTCTAATACTAGTTACATTATGAACATTTCCATTATTATCAACATTTTTAATCATGACTCTTCAATATAATATGTAGTATTAATATCTAATGTAGTAAGAGCATTGAACTATGCTTCTGTACCATACCATTCTTTATTTGTTACAGAAATCTGATTTTGATTATCTATACTTATTCCATATCCAGCTGTATAGTTAGTTGGATTAGTATAAGAGCCTGTACTACTTGTATCAGAGCCAGACCAATCATCCTAAGTAGGTGTACCTGATATAGTTGCAAACTTATTAGAATGTACTAAATCCCCTATATATTTAGTAGTTCCACTTAAATAGAATAGGTCTTCATATAGTCCATAAGTATTTGCACTATTCTTATCATCATATCCTATATATGGTATTCCTATTTTTGTTGATTGATTTATTCCTCCTACTCCAGTATATGATGTTGTAGTATCTTCACTCTAATATAAATAACCTCTTCCACCGGCTTTACTAAGATCAGTTGCAGTACTAGCAGTACCATTTAAAGATGCATTAATCGTGGTACCTGTAATTGTTATTGGGGTAAGATAAAGTTCTTCACATACACCTGTATTATTTCCGTTTTTTACAGGTAAATAATAACTTGTATTTGTTGCTGCAGCATTAAATTTCACTTTCTAATCAGTAGAACTAATTGCAAGTTTAGCCCAATCATTACTTCCACTTTGATCTGTTTCAGTACCTGCAGGAGTAAAAGTAATAGTTGTATTACTGCCCTCTATAAAGTTTATTCCCGTACTTTTTGTAGTATTAGCTAGTTTAGGTGTGCCACCATCTACATATATAGGTCTAACTGTATCAATAGGAGTTGTCCAGACTCCGTCTTCACGTAAAAATAAAGAAGTTCCATCTCCCTATGCCTATGGTAACTATATAACTCCATAAGTTTCTCTAGCTGCTATTGGCAATTTTGCTTTTATCTACTTTCCTCCAACTGTTGCTAATAGGGTATCATTTGTACTTAATGTAGGAACTGGGTTAGGTACATCTATTGACCAGTTTGTTTGTAGTACTAAGTACTTAGCATCACTATTACCAGTAGTAGCAACAGTAGTACAAACAAGTAAATCTCCTGCTTCTATAGACTAAGCAGAACCAGTTATAGAATTATTTGCTAGTAAAGTAAACCCATCAGATGCTCTATAAGCATAACCAACCTTTACACTAATATCTTTTGGAAGAAGTGTAGAACTTTCATTAACATCTCCTTTTAACTAAAACATTGATGCAGCTGCACTTGCTACATCATACATTGTAGCCAGCTTGTTAGTAGATGCATTATATACTGAATTTGTAATGATAGTTCCTGAAGTAGAAGAGGTTCCATCTAGAATAGTTACTAAATTTTCAGTAGTACTTGTTCCTATTTTTAGTGCATATGTAGTATCTGTATCTGTAGCAGCTATTGTAATTGTATCACTACTGCCTGTGAGTGTTATGTTATTCCCAGCTTTAAAAATTTTGTTTGGACCAGTAAGAGGCTAATAGGTATCTATAGGGTTACTATTATCATCCTAAAATATTAAGTCGAACCCACTATAGGTAGTGTTAGTAGAGCTTATAGTAAGTACTCCATCTTTTGCCTTTACAGTTGTTGAACCACTACCAACTATCTATATACCACCTGACGTATCACCATTTTCTATTATATTTAAATATGTTGCACCATTATCTGTATCTGAAGATGCATTCTAAACAAGAACAGGAACTGCTGTATAATGAGTATCTGTCCATGGAACGTTAACATATATCTATCCCCCTTCTGTCATTCCTACTCCATAGTTTCTATTGGATCCAATAGTTACTGCAGTAGTATCTTGTGCTACTCCTAATATAACAGCTCCCTTAACCAAATTTGATGCTAAAGGAAGTATACCTGCTCCTAATGTTCCTGTTGTAATCTTATTGGCACTTATATCTGGCAGATCGGCTGCTACTAATGATCTAAAGCTTGGGGATCCTGCATCCCCACTTGCTGGGGAAGCAAAAACCAGATTTGCATTTGGGGTGCCAAATGCAGCAGATGTAATCTACTAATATGGAATACTAATAGTATCTGTAGTGCTCTTTGTATTTTCACGTGCCCATGTAATTGTATATGTAAGAACATTATTACTATTAATTCCAAATGTTATATTCTTTACTATATCTTGGCCTCCATGTAAATAACTATCCTTTATATTCATAATAACTTTCTATATTTAATTACTACTTGTGCATTACTCTCACTAACACTGGAAGCTAACTGTAGCCAAGTACTAGTGCCTTTTTTACTTATTCTTGCATACAATCTTCCTCTTGATTCATTATTAACTTCTGATGGAGTACCAGCACAATGTAATACAATTTCATCCTCTACTGCTCCTCCACTTACATAAGAAAAATATCCAGTATATATACATCCTCCGTAGGTAAGCTATAGTATATATGAGCTGTTATTTACCATACTACCTGGAAACTAGTACCAATTTGACCAACTTGTGTCTAAATATGTATTAGTTATTGTAGTTGAGCCACCATCATGTGTATACTTATTCTATGAAGTTATAACCTCATACCAATTAGTACCATTATTAGTACCTGCATATTTAGTTTTGTACTATATAGATCCTGTTTTAGTATCGATACGTAGTTCTCCAAATATATCATCAGATTTAGCCAGAGTTAATAATCCATATGTAGTTAAATTAGCATCTATATATCCTGCCCTAGTAAAATGCATAGAGGATTCTCCTGAATAGGTTACTAATGGAACATAATTATGTGTATGCCCATCTATTGATAAAGAATAAGTAGTCCCTCCGATTGTCAGAGGGACTGCATTATTCTAATTATCGGGCCATGTGCCTCCACTTATGTACTTTCCATGTGTATAAAGTTCATTAGTTTCAAGAATGAAGTTTAAGGATTTGTTTGCAGTGCTAGTATGCTATTGAAGCCAAGTATTAAATTGAGCTTTTGTTTCAAATGCTACTAACTTTCCCATATTACACACTATATGTTACATTTCCACTACCATCTATTTCAGTCCATACTAAACTTACTGTTGTTATATCATTTGAACTTACTCCTGCAAAATCATTACTAAATGCAAGTATATCTTGACCTATTGATCCAGAAGTTAAAGTATCATTAGATCTGGAACCTGTACTTATTGCAAAAGCATTTATCTGTCTCCATGTATTAGTAGCATTAATTGTGAGATTTCCACTATTGGCATCCCCACTTAGACTTATATTAGTTCCTGCTATTACCTTAAATACTCCATCAGAACTATTTGTTAATAAACTAATTATATTAGTACCATCGTTAGTATAACTGATTGGTCTATATTTATGAATTATTCCAATCTAAAAATCGAGACCTGCAACATGATGGGTACTATCGTAAAATATACCATCACTATTGGTTTTAGAACCAGTACTAATAGTAACATCTGTACCACCACTTATACTAATTCCTAGATTTGCACTTCCATCATATGTTGTAAAATTATTAGCACTATAACTATCTCCAATCTTTCCAATATATAGTTTCTTTATTGGGTCAATTCCAGTAACGTGACCATAGGCATCAACGGCTACTGCTCCTAAAGTACTACTAATTGCAGTATAAGATTTATGATCTAAAGTATAAGCGCTATTTGCAGAAGATAAAGATAATCCACTTCCTATAGTTAAAGTTTTATCATTACTATCACTTGGATTATATTCAAATGAAGTAGTGCTCTAAGTTAATGTAAGAGATGTTGCTGCACTAAGTATTTTAGATTTATCAATCTAATATTTAATTATAGCGTTAGTTCCAGTTGTATCAAAGGTTATTTCTAATGGATTAGTAGTATTAGTACCAATAGAAGTTTGTAATATAATATTTTTATTATTTATACTACTTCCAGATGCACTTCCATTATAAAATGTTCTCCATAGATTTTCTTTAGATTCCCAAGATAAACTGTCTCCAGTAGCCTTTAAGAATCCTGTAACATTAGAAGCAGGATTAGTTAAGGCACTTAACTGATATGAACCAGTTCCAAACACAACACCTTTTAGAGCTCTATCACTATATAAGGCTCCTTCTATATTATTCTGTATTACTGTGAAGTCAGAAGCTTTAGCTGTACCACCAGTTTTATTATTTACACATAATAGAATATCTCCAGGCTCAACTTTAAATGTTGAACCTTCACCACTTCCTATTGTTAAAGTACCACCTTCAGTTATCTTAAATGTGTAACCTGATTTATAGTCAATACTGGTTAAAAGGGTAGTTCCGTTTGTAATACCAGTAGGTAGTATTGATTCATTATGTGAATATATTTTACCGTCAGCTTTTATAGTACCTGCTAGAACCATAGCATCATTAGATGCAAATAGGGTCTGCGCATGAGCTTTTGCTGCTTCTAATGCTAAGTAAACGGCATAAGGAGTTGCGGCTGTCTAACCATCTTTATTTAGATAGGTAGTTACATTATTAGTAGTAGTGGCTCCTCCATCTATACCATCATAAAGTTCTACAATTCCAAATACAGAGTCAGATGCTTTATCATTAAAAGTAACTGCTTTATTACTTCCTATATATAAATCTCCATTTTTATCTATATGTACTGACTTATATTTTGGAGATTGTAAAGCACCATCAGTAACACCTATTAAATAATAATTAGCATTATCAGTATTTGATATTTCTGAAGCCTTAACTTTTGAAACATCTAATTCACTATTACTTGCAGCCGTTATATGGCCATAAGCATCTACTGTAATATTAGGTATATTAATGATACCTGAGGCATTAACTGTACCTCCATAAGTACCATCAGTGAGATTCTATGGCTTTACGTGTGATAGTATATATTGCGTAGTTCCACTAGTTGCAGTAGTAAGAGAAAGTGCTGCTTCTCCATTTGCTAATGCTAAGCTTTGTACTGCCTATGCAGTTCCAAGTGCAGTACTTCCATCTAACAACTTTAGTTCTCCATTATTCCAGCCTAAACCTAGTCCTTTGATTTCATTATCAACTACTTCATATAATCTGAATTTCTGACCATGTGTATATAAATAACCATCAGCTGTAAAAGCAATAGAATAATATACTGGATTATAATCTGCACTACTCTAATTAGTTACTGCCTTTAATATATTAGCATAATTTGTTTGTAGCTAAGTACTACTAATTGCATATATTAGTTTACTCATTGTATTTCTTTCCAACTTATTGAGACTTTCTTATCATCGATACTAAAGTCGTTTGTGAATTCCAATTCATCTGTAACTTCTGTTTTTGTTCCTGAGGCATTTACTCCTGTAGCTTTAAACTTGTTAGCATTTACATAATTATATACTAAATAAGGTGAAGCAGCTACAGCTACAATGCCCTCGTTGGTTGTATCTGAATTATCACTAGAACGTGCTGGCACCCCAGATATTTCATCTACTAGCTTTACGTGTCCATATAAATTTGTGGATGCTCCACCATATTCAGGATTATCTGATAAGTGAATTTTAGGTGTTGCAGTACCAGTAACTTCTCCATAGAATTTTCCTATAAATGTACCATTTACAACTTCTATGTTTCCATTAGTAACTATAATTCCTCCATTAGCTGGAGCATCTACTTTTATATTTTTAGCATTAAGTGTCTATGTAGAATTATTATATGTTAAACCACTTGCTTTCCTAGTAATATTTGTATTATCTTCTTCAGTAGTACTCTCTGCTAACAGTATTTGTCT
>Ga0247611_10009190_pt1 | contig 11958 bp, 13 predicted proteins | sample 177DNAGHGhighgp2_FD_192422 | JGI IMG/M metagenome (GOLD analysis project Ga0247611, IMG submission 192422) | Sheep rumen microbial communities from Palmerston North, Manawatu-Wanganui, New Zealand - 1770 DNA GHGhigh gp2 | ecosystem: Host-associated > Mammals > Digestive system > Stomach > Rumen... | reverse complement strand
TGCAAAATTTGCAATATTTATGCAAAAATTGTAATTAAATTACAAAAATTAACAAAATAATTAGAAAGAAAGAGGAAAATTTTTATGAATCAATTAATTATATTTAATAACGAAACTACAGAAAGACAAATGTATGCTACTTTAGATAGTAGTGTAAAAGAAAATAAAGCAAAATTATTTAATGCTACTGAAAATGCTGATGTACTTGCTATGGATTGTGTTGGACAAACTTTAGTACTTAAAGATGTATATTTAGAAAAAATACCTAAAGTTAATGAAAAAACTGGAGAAATAACTTATAAATATCGTACTATTCTATTTGATGAAGATGGAAAAACTTATGCTTCTGGTGCTTATGGTATGTATAATACTGTTGCTAAGATACTATCTATTTATGGTATTGAGTATCTTCATGAAGATGGATTAAAAGTTGAAATTGCTAAAGGATCTAGTAAAGAAGGAAAAAATAGATTATTCTTAAAAATCGCTGAATAAAATATAAAGGAGGTATAATATGCAAACTATAAATGGAATCTATAACAATATTGATGAATCTACTTATTTTGCTGATGTAAATAATTATAGATTCTATTTCTCTTCACCTGTGTATAGAAAAAAGTTTATATTTAGACTAGGTAGTTTTATTGAAGAAAATTCTAATAAAATTAATATTAAATATAAGACTATGATAGACAGTCAAGAATTACTTACATTTTTACTATATACAAGTATTGAAAAAAGAGGATTTAGGGTAGAGTATGGTGAAAAAGTATTAAAAGAAACTCCTTTATTTCAAGTAAAAACTATTATATAATTTAGGAAATAGAAAGAAGGCATTGAAGTGGCAATAAGATATGATAAAAAATTAAATCGTGAAATTTATCAAACAGTTTATGCTTTTAATAAAAAAGTTAAGTCATTAAATGCTACTGAAAACATTAAAATTCCTAAAACTATTAAAACGAAGGATTTAAAAACTAATGATCCCACGAATCCTCTATACTCTTATAATAGAACTGAACTAAAGAGAAAATTAAAACAATTAAAAAAATTCCTAGAACCAGGACAAGAACAAGTTATCGTTACTCCTGCTAAAGAGGTATTCTCTAAGTGGGAGTATCGAAACTTACAAAATCAAAGAAGAACTGCAATTAATAGGATTAAAAAACAATTAAGAGAACTCGAAACTACACAAATTACATATGCTGGTAGAAAAATGAAATATACATATGCTCAAATGGGATCACAACAATACTTAAACTTACAGCAAAAATTAAAATATTTGGATGAACATAAGCTAGGAAAATTAACAGGAGATCAATTAGTATATTATCGTAAATTCTTAACTACTAATACACGTGCTAAAAGAGATAAAGAGTGGAAAGAAAATTTCTTAGATATAGTACTTAATTTAGGTTATGAATATAATGAGGATGTAACTATTTTAAGAGAAAAATTATCTAAGTTATCCCCTACAGAATTTCTACGTGCTTTTAATGAAGAAAGATTATTAAAAGATTTAGTGTATTATTATAAACTACTTGATGAAACAGCTTTTGATAAAGGATTAGTTGAGGATGATGTATCTCAAATGATAGGTGCATTAAAAGAAAATATTGATGATATATTAAAAAATGCTACTGCTAGTGCATGAGTAAAAAATTTGCAGCCGATTTTGAAACTACTACAGATATAAATGACTGTAGAGTATGGGCTTACTCATTATGCGAAATTGGAAATCCTAGTAATTTTATTTATGGAAATAATATTGATGATTTTATTAAATGGTGTAGTGATCCAAAAGTAAACTACACTTTATATTTTCATAATTTAAAATTTGATTCTGAATTTATTTTTAATTATCTACTTAATAATGGATATACTGTAATAAAAGATAAAAAAGAACGACAAGATAAAACATTTACTACATTAATTTCTGATATGAATCAAATATATTCTATTGAAATATTTTTTGATACTCATAATCCTAAACACGTAAATAAAGTAACAATTTTTGATTCACTTAAAATACTTAATTTTAGTGTAGAACAAATAGCTAAAGATTTTAATCTACCTATTAGAAAATTAGAACTTGATTATGAAAGCTATAGAGAAGTCGGACACGTACTTACTCAGCATGAAATTGATTATATAAGAAATGATGTTGAGATTATGGCACGTGCTTTAGATTATATGTTCCAAAATAATCTAAAGAAAATGACTATAGGTGGGGATGCTCTCGCAGATTATAAAAACATTATATCTAATTTTAAACATTACTTTCCAATACTTCCTTATGAAATAGATAAAGATATACGTAAATCCTATAGAGGTGGATTTACTTATCTTAATGATTGTTATAAAGAAAAAACTACAGGTGCTGGATGGGTACTAGATGTAAATTCATTATATCCTTCTGTAATGTATAATGAATTACTACCATTTGGTGAACCTTTATTTTTTGACGGAAAATATGAAGAAGATAAACTATATCCTCTATATATTCAAACTATTTCTGCTGCATTTGATATTAAAGAGAATCATATTCCTACAGTGCAGCTAAAAAATAATACTAATTTCATCCCAACAGAATATATAACCACCACCGAAGGGGATATAGTAACTCTAACTCTTACTAGTGTTGATTTAGAACTTTTCTTAAAACAATATGATGTACATTATATTACTTATCATAATGGATGGAAATTTAAAGGGATAAAAGGGTTGTTTAAAACTTATATAGATAAATGGATAAATGTTAAAATACAATCTAAAAAAGATAATAATGGTGCTATGTATCGTATAGCTAAGCTTATGCTTAACTCTTTATATGGCAAATTCGGGCTGAATCCAGATATAAGAAGTAAATATCCTGAACTCAATGAAGATGGTATTGTTACTTATAAATTTTATGATAGAGAAACTAGAGAACCGATTTATATTCCTATGGCTTCATTTATAACTAGCTATGCACGATTAAAAACTATAACTACATCTCAAGCAATAAAAACATATTCTATCGAAAACTATGGGGAGGATAAATATGTATACTCGGATACTGATTCGATTCACACAACTTTTACAGATACTGAAATATTAAAAAAATTTGTTGATATAGATGATTATAGACTTGGTGCTTGGAAATTAGAATCACAATATATTAAAGGAAAATATCTACGTGCTAAAAGTTATATAGAACTTTCTCCAGAAGGAAGATTAAACTGTACTGTTGCAGGACTTCCTAAAAATTGCTCAGGGATGGTTGATTTTGATAACTTTAAAGTTGGCTCTAAATACTATGGAAAAATGATTCCACTTCATGTAAAAGGTGGAATAGTACTTCATCCTGATTACTTTACTGTACGTAAAAAATAGCATATAATAAAGTAAAGTAAAAGGAGGGTTATGTATGGAATTTGTTGAAGTAGCTGCTCAAAATGGCTTGGGATTTGCTTCTTTTATTGCATTAATGGTATTTATTTTTAAATATCAAAGTAGAGCTAATGAAACTTTAGAAGAAATATCTAAAACACTAATACAATTATCTGAAAGAATTGATAAACTAGAAGATAAATTAAAAATTAAGGAGTGATCATATTGGATTTATATTGTTATCCTGTAAACATCATAAATATAAGACAAGAAAAAACTGAAAGTCATATGGGCTTAGATTTAGGATGGGATTCAAGATTAGATAAAAATTCATTAAATCAAGATATAATTAATCCATTTAAAGGAGAAGTTATATACATCAAATATCAAAATTCTGGGGGCTATGTTGTACATATATATTCTAAAGAACTAAATTTAACAAGTGAATTTGGACACTTAAAAAAAGGAAGTATAAAAGTAAAACTACATCAAATTGTAGGTACTGGAGAAGTTATCGCAAAAATGGGGGCTAGTGGTAAATGTAACGGAAACCATTTGCATTATGGACTTTATAAAGGAAAATTAGATTATAAAAAGAAAAAGAATTTCTTAGATCCTTTAAAATATTTAGTACGTTATCCTAACCAAACAATCTCAGGTTACAGTAAAGATAAATTAAAAATTATTCAAGCTAAGATTGTAAGAAATATTCCTTCTGAGCCACTACTAGTACATAACAAAAAAGATTTTAATGAATCTAGTGTAGTTAAAGAGATAGGCCTTTATAATGGACAAACTGTTCCATTATATGAAAAAGATGGCAGCTTTGCTCTTATAGATAAAGTACGTAAATACTATACTTCTAGTAAATACTTATGAAATAGGTGATTAATATGTTAGCTGGTGAAAGAAAAGTTGCTGCTGATGGTAAAGAAGTTATGTTATTTCCACTTGAAATAATGTGGATGACACAGGGAGAACATCAAGGGTATTGTATGGACTTTCAAGGTGCTCAGTACAATGGTAGTGGTAATGTTGTTAGACAATATCGTTGTCCTTTATATGCCCCTTGCTCATGTACGTGTGTAGCACGTTCTTCATCTGGCGATTGGCAAGTATTCACGTCTGATGATTTAGTGCATATACCTGGTATACCTTTTCCTACAGTTATAAGCTTTCAAATAGGACATGATAATACTCCAAGACAAATAGGTGATCATTTTAATCAAGGTGATTTAATCGGACATACTGGAACTAATGGTAATGTTACAGGAGATCACTTACACTATAATATTGCAACTGGAAGATATACAGCCCCATGGAGTGGACAGTTAAACAATTCAATACATATATATAAAGGATGTTATGTAGATGACACTGTTATATATAGAGGTGGAGGCTATGATTGGGTAGAGTATGGCGATACTCCGACTCCTCCTACTCCATCTGGTGGTACTATAGTAAAAAGTAAATTTCCATGGGTATTATATGCTAGAAAACTGAGAAACAAATATCGATAAAAGTCAATATAAAATTGACTTTTATTTTATTAAATACTATAATATAAAATAGAAAGGAGAACTCTATGAACAAAGAAGGTTTTAATGATTTAATCGGAAAAATAAGAACTAGTATTGGTGAAGAAGCTTCTGCACTAAATTCAGAAGATTTTCTTGGTGCTATTGCTGCTTTTAATGAATTATATGATTCAAGAGAAGAAGCTTATAGCGATAATAACAAATTAAAAGCTACTAATGAAGAACTTTTAAAAACTAATGGAAGATTATTTCAAAAAATTGGATTTAATGATCCTGAGCCTACATCTGTAGATGATAGAATTCCAAAAGAAAAGAAAATCTCTATAGATGAAATCATAGATGAGAAAGGTGGTTTTAGATAATGGCAAATGGTGTTTCAGTCTTTAATTACATAAGACAAAATTCTAGTGCTGGTTTTCAAGATGTAGTACCTACTGCAACTTCTGAAAACATAGCAACTCTAGCTAATATTTTATTTGACCAAAGTTATACTCCTATGTTAAATGAATTTGTTTCAAATTTAATTAACAGAATCGGTTTTACAATGGTACAAAATAAAGTATTCAATAACCCTCTAGCAATGTTTAAAAAAGGTGCTGTTCCACTAGGAACTGATATTCAAGAGATATTCACTAATCCTGCTACTGCTGAAGATTATGAATTTTCAAATACTGCTATGGCTAAATTACTTACTATAACTGATCCAGATACTCATGTTGCTTATTATAGAAGAAATCGTAAAGACCTTTATACTGTAACCGTTTCAAGAGAAGGATTACAAGGTGCATTTGTTTCATGGGATAGATTTGAACAATATATTTCTAGTTTAGTAAACTCATTATATAATGGTGATTATATTGATGAATTTAAATATACTAAACAATTAATACGTGGTGCTTATGATAATAATAAAGCAATCGTACAAGTTGTTGATGCCCCTGATTCAGAAGCTGATGATAAAGCACTTGTTAAAAAATTACGTGAAATTTATACAAAAATGAAATTCCCTTCTACTTTATATAATGCTTATTCTAAAATGAGTGGAAGCTCTACTCCAGTTACTACATGGACTGATGAATCAAGAATAGTATTATTAATTAATGCTGCTGTTATGGCTGAAATTGATGTTGAAGTTTTAGCTGCTGCATTTAATATGGATAAAGCAGATTTCTTAGGAAGAGTAATTGTTGTTGATGATTTCGGTGATTCTAAAATTTTAGGTTGCTTATGTGATGAAGCTTTCTTACAAATATATAATAATCAATTTAGATTTGATGAATTCTACAATGCACGTACTATGAGTTGGAATTTCTACTTACATGCATGGGATACATTCGCAATTTCTCCATTTGCTAATGCTGTTATTTTAGCTACTGCTGCTTCAAGCCCTGTTACTGCTATTTCAATTAGTGATCAAACTTTAGATTTAAGTGATGAAGCTACTACTGGTAAAGCTGTTACTGTTACATTAACTCCTAACGGTGCTACTTCTGATATTGATTTCATATCAAGTGATGAAGATGTATTTACAGTAGAAAAAATATCTAATACATCTATTAAGTTATATCCTAAGGCTACTGGTACAGGAGAATTAACTGCTGTTGCTGATAATGGTAAAACAACTACTGCTGATGTTACTGTACAAGCTTAATTAATCCTTAAATTTAGGGATAGGGAAATTCCCTATCCTTATTTTTAATAGAAAGGAAAGATATAAATGGCTATAAATGTTGAACCTCAATCTAGTATAAAATTAGTAAAATGCAAATTAGAAGCTGATTATAAAAATACTTTCACCTTTTCCAGTCTTTCTAATCAAACTACTTACTTTAATGGCTTAACTACTAAAACTATTGGAAATAATAACTATGCTTATGTTAGAAAAGATGGTGCTGTAGAAGTTGATGAACCTATTGATACATTAATTCAATATAATTATATGTACTATACAAATACTGGATTTTCTAATAAAAGATTTTATTGTTTTATTGATAGATTAGAATACGTTAATGAAAATTGTACTAGAATATTCTTTCACACAGATGTATTTCAAACTTGGTATTTTCAAATTGAGTGGAATCGTTGCTTTGTTGAAAGAGAACACGTTAATAATGATGGTGTAGGTGTTAATACTGTTCCAGAAAATGTTGAGCTTGGTGGTTATGTATGTGATACTTGGGTAGATTTATTCCCTGGTGGTAATACTTGCTATATATGTGTTGCTGTTTCTTGGCTATCTCCAACAATTCCTTACAATATTAATAACATATATTATAATGGTGTATACTCAGGAACTCCTATATTAGTATTTAATGGTGATGATGCTCAGGCTGTTACTAATTTTATACGTGCTTATGATGTATTAGATAAAGCTGATGCTATCGTTGCAATTTACTTAGTACCTCAAACAATGTTTGATGCTGCTGATTTAAATTTTCAAACTATTGAAAATATAAAAGATGATGATGGACATGAATCTCATAAAACTACATATTTATCACCAGCACCGAAAAGCCTATCTTCAAAACAATTAGCTCATGTTACTGGAATAACTCATCCAAGTACTTTAAATGGCTATACTCCTAAAAATAATAAGCTTCATACCTGGCCTTATTCTTACTTTTATATAACTAATAATGTTGGCTCTAGTGTTGATTTTAGATATGAAGATTTTATTGATAATACAGCTGTATTTGATACTGTTGGATCACTTACTCCTGGTTGCTCAATAAGATGTTATCCTCAAAACTATAAAAAACTTGCTGATTCTAATACATCAAGATCATGGGATTATGGAATAACTGGTACAAAATATCCAGTCTGCTCATGGGTAACTGATGTTTATACAAACTGGCTTACTTCTCAGGGTGTTAATATACCTCTTAAATTATTTAGTGGTGCTGCTTCAATCGTTGGAGGTGCAGCTATAACTGCTGCTACTTCTGGAGTTGGTGGACTACTTGGTGGTGGAGGTATGATAGCTGGTGGAGTAGGAACAATAGCTTCTACTTTAAATCAAATTTATGAACATAGCTTAGTACCACCTCAAGCAGAAGGAAATACTAACTCAGGTGATGTTACTTTCTCTAATGGAGATATGAGGCTTCCTCTTCATAAAATGACAATAAGAAGTGAATTTGCACGTATTATAGATGAATACTTTTCAATGTTTGGTTATAAAGTAAATAGAGTAAAAGTACCAAACGTAACTGGTAGAAGCCAGTGGAACTTTATTAAAACTATTGATTGTAATGCTGATGGTGATATACCACAAGAAGATTTAGAAGTAATTAGAAGTGCTTGTAATCATGGAATTACTTTTTGGCATAATCCTTCTAATATTTATAATTATTCATTAACTAACTCTATTGTATAGAAAGGAGATTAAATAATGAAAGGAATAACAGATACAGAACTATCTATGTTATTAAATAATGCTACGGCTATAGACTATGAAGATAGACTACATATGTTAGCTGTTTCTCTATTTAATTGGGATGGACTTGATGAAGCTTGTGGCTTTGGTGCTTCAAGATTCTTAGAGGAATCTCTTTATAGATATGGAAAAGCTTGTGTAGTTAAAGATGAAGATCTTGGACTGATGGCACTTAATGTAACTCCAGCAGGTAAATTAAATATCTATTATCTACCTATTAAAGTAAATGCCTTTTCCACTGGGTATAATAAGATATATGATTTTGATGATGTAGTATACATTATGAATAATGAGATACAAAAACCTACAAAAGATACATTAACACTTTTCGCAGCTCGTTTATACGAAACTGAACGTACTGCTGATGTAAACCTTCAAGCTCAAAAAACTCCTGTTTTAATTGAAGGTGATAAAAATACATTGCTTACTTTAAGAAATGTTTATATGAATTACTCAGGTAATATGCCTGTTATATATGGTAATAAAAGATTTGATTTATCTAATAAATTAAATGTTTTAAGAACAGATGCACCATTTATAGTAGATAAACTAGAAGAACATAAACATAATTTATGGAACGACTGCATGACTTTCTTAGGTATTAATAATGCTAATACTTCTAAAAAGGAAAGACTTATAACTAGTGAAGTAGAATCAAATGATCAATTAATTAATTATTATCTTAACTGCTTCTATAAAACTAGAAAAATTGCAGCCGATAAAATAAATGAAAAATATGGACTTAATATTAAAGTAGAACTTAATAAAGATGTACTTGAACTACTTGCTGAAACTAGAGAACCTTTAGTAAAGGAGGATGAAAAAGATGGCGAAGTATACGATAACAATCAAAACTCTAATTGATAATAATTTCAATTTTGGACTTACAAGTTATCCTATATTTGATGAAAATTATAGAAATACTTTAAATCAAAATATCCTTAACTACTATTATGAATCTGAAATAGGAGTAGAAACAGCAGCTTTATTTAAAAAGCTACTCAATGCACGTATGCAACTTATTATGCCTAAATATAATAAGATGTATACAGTAGAAAATTTATTTCCTACTCAAAACGTATATGATAATGTTAATCTAACTGAAACTATGGATAAAGATACATCTGCTAGATTAGATAGAGATGATAGTGGTACTATCTCTGAAACTAATAACAATACTCAATCTGGTACTGGTACTCAAACTGGATCTAGTAGTGCTAATAATAAAAATCTTTATCAAGATACTCCTCATGGCTCAATTAGTATGGAAACTCTAGGAAGTGGGAGTGTTTATGCTACAAACTTTACTTTGGATAATAATTCACAGTCTAGTACTGTAACTGATACATCATCAAGTACTAATAATACTAGTTTATCTAATACTTCTAGTGCTTCTCGTGATGAAGCTAGAACTGGTACAGAAGATTATGTAAAAACTATTATAGGAAGTAATGGTAAAAAATATAGTGCTGATGTATATGAAAAATTGTATGATAATGTACTTAACAAATTTGAAAATATTGATATGCTAATCATAAATGAGCTTCAAGACTTATTTATGGGTATATTTTAAAAAGGAGATGATAAAATGGCAATCAATAATTATGAACCTATTAATAATCAACCTACTATACAGCCTCGAACTGTAACAGGAATATTTACTAAATATATTGCTAAAACTTTGCCTCTAGCTTTTGATGAATCAATGTCTTATTACGAATGTCTATGTGCTTTGCTTGAATACTTAAACGAAACTATTGTACCTGATATTAATAATGTTAATGAAGGATTAGAAGAAATTCAAAATTTATACACTGAACTACAAACATATATAAATAATGCAATGGAAGAATTTGAAAATTCTGTTGATAATAAAGTACAAAACCTAGAAGATTTTATGAATAACTACTTTGATAATCTAGATGTACAAGAAGAAATAAATAATAAATTAGATGCAATGGTAGAAGCTGGTACACTTCAAGAAATTATTGCTGATTATTTAAATTCTAAAGCTGTTTTTGGTTTTGATAATGTTGCAAGTATGAAGTCATCAACTAATTTAATAGATGGAAGTTATGCTGAAACTTTGGGATATTACTCTAAAAATGATGGTGGAAAAGCACTATATAAAATAAGAACAATTACAAATGATGATATAGTTGATAATGCTACTATTATTGAAATTGGTGATTCATCTAATCAATTAATAGCTGAATTAATAAAAGATTTTCCAGTTAATGCTAAACAAATAGGATGTAAAACTGATGGTACTGATAATTCAACTATAATTAATAATTATTTAGCTAATCATAATACAACAGGATTGTATTTTCCTGATGGTATTTATACAGTAAATAATGAAATTGACACTATCGGAAATGTTACAATGTCTAATAATGCATGGTTAAAAGCTGGTACTGCACTAGACTGTATAGTACATATAAATAAAAATTTAACAATACCAACTGGAAGCTTTGCAAATAATTATCCAAAAAATTTAGTATTTAAAATAAATGTTGACGGTGATAAAAAAGCTTTAACAGGAATTAGAACTGATAAATTGCATTGGGCAAAATTAGTTTTAACAGCTAAAAACTGTGAAGTATACGGTGTTTATACAAGATATGATAATACAAAAGGTCATGCTGAAAATACGTTTGATATTCAAACAATGTATGATACAGAAAACGGAACAAATACATCAACCGGTGTATATGTTGGCGGTTCTGACGATATATATAATAATATTACTTCAATTAATACTAAATATGGTGTTGAAATTCATGGTGGTGATAATTCATTTGGAACAATTCATTGTTGGTTAGTAAATAGTGATTTATGGAATGGTTCTAAAATGATATTAATTTCAAATCAGAAAAATCATATTAATAACCTAATAGTTGATACATATGAAACAGGAATTGCTTTTAATAGTATGTTTAATGTTTCAACAGGTGTATTTAATTATTTTATAGATTTTATGTATGGATTAATAAATACATCATTTATACCAGAAACTCTAAGAACATCATATAAAATATGGGATTTTACAGGATTAACAGGAACTGCTAAAAATAATAGCTCATTAATTATAAATGGTTATATAGGAAATGACCAAAATACCGCTAAAATATCTTTAGGCGGTGATGGTATATGTCCTTTCAATACTAAATTAGTATATGCCGATGATTATACGTCACCAAAATGGACATATAATTTAGATTATTGTCCTGAAGGTAACTTTGGATTTTTAGGTGATGCTGATGTAGAAGGTAAACCAACATATGTAACAGGTGGAAATTTTGTTTTAAAAACATCTAATTCTTCCTATGGTAAGGAACAAGAATTAATTCAAGTTGGTTTAAATAGAACAACAGGTGCAACAACTTATAATACAGATACATTACAACCAACAGGAAACTTTACATTTTTTTATAAAAGAGTTGTTTCTAAATTTAATGTAGGAAATAATCCATGGGGCCAATATGCAAGCTATTATGTACAAGAACCAACATCAGAATAAAGAGCTTTAAGCTCTTTTTTTATTTTTGTTGTATAATTTTTAGTTATACCAAGTTTGTTTGTTATAATTGGGCGAGAGAGAAATACTCT
>Ga0247611_10009189_pt1 | contig 11959 bp, 8 predicted proteins | sample 177DNAGHGhighgp2_FD_192422 | JGI IMG/M metagenome (GOLD analysis project Ga0247611, IMG submission 192422) | Sheep rumen microbial communities from Palmerston North, Manawatu-Wanganui, New Zealand - 1770 DNA GHGhigh gp2 | ecosystem: Host-associated > Mammals > Digestive system > Stomach > Rumen ... | reverse complement strand
TTTTGTGCTGCCAGATCATGGAGTTGCTGTATAAGATCCATCTTGAGTGAACAGCAGATACAGCCGTTCTGAAGTGCCACGAGCGAGTCATCCTGTTGGGAAACCACCCCGCCCTGTTGGATGAGCGAGGCATCGATATTCACTTCGCCGATATCATTGACGATAACGGCAAAGCGAATACCTTTTTCATTTGTCAGAATGCGGTTCAACAGCGTTGTTTTCCCGCTTCCGAGATAGCCGGTAATTAATAAAACCGGAATTTTATTGATTGTAAGTGGCATAATCCGGATAATATTTATCTACAAACTCCGATTGATGATTTCGTTCGCACGTCTGGAGCACATAGCCGAGGATAGCCGATTCGCGGTCCACGGTCGATTTCATCAGCTCACGCTGGCGGCGGTCAAGGGCCTGGTAGAAATGAATGTACTCTGCGCAGGTCTTAGCGACTGTATCCATGATGGCGAGTGCTTTTTCATCCTCATGGAGCATGAAATACATAGCCGCCATCGAAGCGGAGGTATAGTCGTACGGGATGTTATACCCCGGCAGTTGTTCTTCTGCATAATCGAGCACCTCAAGGGCTTTGTCGCGTTGGTTCTCACGAATGAGCTGTTCCGCCAATTGGGCAAACATCATTCGATGCGTGCGGCACATACGCATGAGGTTTTCGTCGATATAGATGCCCGGGATGTTCATGTTCCCAAAGGCAAATTTATGCATCATATTGTCGTACATCTTCTCCGTGTTAACGCGCGGTTGTCCGTCACGACTACGGATCGGGGTGATCTGATAAGCCAAGCCGGTCAGTTCCATCCAGGGTTCGAGGCCGAGGTAGTAGTCATTTCCTACTGTGGCGCAGAAATACATGGGTCGCTGCCATTTGTTGGTAGACAGCATTTCCATGATCATCATCTCCGAGCGCGTGTACATGCGTTTCTTTTTAAGGAGAATTTGCTCTCCGGACGGCGTCTCTACGTAGAGTTGGTCAGACGGGATATAATTGTCCCCCTCGCGTGTCTTGGTACGCGGATCATCCGAACGCAGGAAATTAAACGCTTTCTCCACAGAGATAGGCTGTCCAAGACGGTTGTCCACACGTGCAATCTCGTTCGCGCCAGGCATGTAGTCCTTATATTCCCATGATATGGGAAGTGCGGCCGATTCATAGTACGGACGCTTCATCTGAGCGATATACCAATCGGTCTGGAGGTACGAGAGGTTACATACGCGGATATCCTCTCCCACTTCTTCCACCTCTTGGTTATACCAAAGCGGGAAGGTGTCGTTGTCACCATTAGAGAAGAGGATTGCCTGAGTCTCACAGGACTTGAGATAGTTGGCTCCGAAATCACGGCATGAGTAACGGTTCGAACGATCGTGATCGTCCCAGTTTTGGGAGGCCATCAACGCAGGAACGCCCAATGCAAAAATGAACATTATTGCTGCGACAACAGCCTTTCCTGTTTCCGATTTGAGGCCGTTGTTGATCCAGTCTACAAGCGCCAAAACGCCAAGACCGATCCATATACAAAAGGCATAGAACGAACCCGCATAAGCATAGTCTCGTTCACGCGGCTGATAAGGCGTTTGGTTAAGATACATCACGATTGCAAGGCCGGTAAGGAAGAAGAGGAGGAAGGTCAAAGTGAAGTTTTTCCATCCTTCCGCTTTACCGTCTTTGTCGCGTTTGCCACATTGCCAAACGATGCCGATTATACCGAGCAAGAGCGGCAGGAAATAATAAACATTATGACCTTTGTTCTCTTTGAGTTCAGTAGGCAGTAAACTCTGGTCTCCAAGCATAGCGTTATCGATGAACGGAATACCCGAAATCCAGTTACCTTTGGTGATTTCTCCGTAGGACTGCAGGTCATTTTGACGGCCGGCAAAATTCCACATGAAATAACGCCAGTACATAAAGTTCACCTGATATCGGAAGAAGAAACGGAGGTTCTCTCCGAACGTAGGACAATACTCCGTTTTCTGTTGGCCGCAGTACTCATATTTGATGCGTTTGCCCTTTATGTTCGCCCACTCTTTGTATGCCGAGACATGGCTTCCCTGCGAGGAATACATACGCGGGAAGAGCATGCAGAACTGCGGCATGTATTTGTAGGACGATTTATAACCTGTGATCACATAATGATCCTTCTCGCCTTCCACTTTCGGAGCCGGGGCATATTGTGCGTGTCCTTGTTTTTCCACAGGGATGCACATATTACCTTCGATGCGGAGTTCTACGGGTGCATTGTACACTTGGCCGTAGAACAGCGGCCGATCACCATACTGCTCGCGGTTGAGGTAGTATTTCAGAGAGAAAACATTATCCGGCGAGTTCTGATCCATCGGGGTGTCGGCATTGGAGCGGATGACCAAAGCAGCATAGCTGCTGTAGCCGATCAGAATGACAGCCACCATCACGGCACAGGTATTAAGCCAACGCCAGAGGTTTTTGCCCTTATTCTCCGCGTATTCCTTATCTGCACGTTTGTGGGTGTAGATAATTGCCCAAGTGAGCAGTCCAACCGTGAGTATGAGACATATCCACATACCGGTATTGAACGGACATCCGAAGCCGTTGACGAACAGCAGTTCGAACCATCCGATGAGCGTCGGGAAGCCCGGAATGATGCCGTACAGAATTACCAGCAACACAAGGCAGGAAGCCAGGAAAGCATAGATCATTCCCTTCCATGAGAAGGTATAACGGCGGAAGTAATAAACGAGTCCGATAGCCGGGATGGTCAGGAGGTTCAGGAGGTGTACGCCGATAGAGAGGCCCATAAGATACATGATGAGAATGAGCCATTTATCGGAGCCTTCTTCGTCTGCCTGTTCATCCCATTTGAGGATGAGCCAGAAGACCACCGCCGTGAAGAGCGACGAGGAAGCATACACTTCACCTTCAACCGCCGAAAACCAGAAGGTGTCGGAGAACGTGTACGCGAGTGCTCCTACTGTTCCTGCGCCAAGGATAGCGATTCCTTTCCAGATGGCATCAGGTTGCACCAGTTTCTTCGCGAGCGCCGTGATAGTCCAAAAAAGGAAAAGGATCGTGAAGGCACTGGCGAGCGCCGACAAGGCGTTGACACACATAGCGACATGCGCGGTGTCCGACGCAAAAAGACTGAAGAAATGCCCCATTAGCATGAAGAACGGTGCTCCGGGCGGGTGTCCAACGTCAAGTTTCCAGGCGCTGGAGATGAACTCACCGCAGTCCCAGAAAGAGGCGGTGGGTTCCATAGTCAGGAGATACGTTACTGCCGCGACAGCAAAAACGAGCCATCCGCAGAGCGTATTCCACAATTTGAACTGTTTCATTATCGTTTGTTTTTTTATGTTTTAGGCCGTATTTAGGCAAAATCGGGTGCAAAGGTACTACTTTTAAATGGAAATAGAAAATTGAAAATTGAAAATTGACATTTTTCCACCATATTTGCACTTTTTTTGAAAAAAAGTACGCGCGCTCTTGCGTATGTGAAAATAAAGTTGTATCTTTGCACGCTTTTTTGTGAAAAATTTATTATAGAATATGATTAAAGTTGGAATTATCGGGTGTGGCTTCGTGGGAGGAGCCTTGAAAAACTGGCTGGAAAACAACAATCCGGAATGCAAGTTGTTTATCAGCGACCCTTACAAAGGTTACAATGATGACTTGAGCGATATCGACATCGCTTTCCTGCAGATTCATGTGCCGACCGAAGAGGATGGATCGCAAGACTTGCGGCTGATGACCGAACTGATCAAGAATCTGCCGGATGTGCCTGTTTTTGTCCGCACCACTATTCTTCCCGGAACAAGTGAACGTTTGTCCAAAGAGACAGGGCACCAGGTATGCTATATGCCGGAGTTTTTGACCGAGCGCACGTTCATCGAGGATTTTAACAAACAAACGATGGTCTTTACGGGCGCACAGGAATTGCTGACCAGGATTTTCGTCGGCAAGAAGTTTACTGTGATGAGTCCGTTAGAGGCAGAGTTGACCAAATACATGCATAATGTGTTCGGTGCGTACAAAGTAACGTATTTCAACGCGTGTCGCGAGTACTGCGAGAAGATGGGCGCGGATTGGCGCAAAGTGCATACAGGAGTGCTGTTGTCGGGTTATATCAATGATACGCACACTTATGTACCGGGGCCCGACGGTAAGTTCGGATATGGCGGCAAATGTTTTCCGAAGGACGTGAATGCGTTTGCGGAGATGACCAAGGGTACATCGCTTGGTACATTGCTGGAACATCTGCATGAGTTGAACGTACACTTCCGCGGAGTAGAAGAACATATCTGATTATGAAGATTGCAGTAGCAGGAACAGGATATGTGGGCTTGAGCATCGCTACCCTACTCGCCCAGCACAATGAGGTGATGGCGGTGGATATTGTACCGGCGAAGGTCGATATGATCAATCATCGTCAGTCCCCCATTCAGGACGAGTACATTGAGAAGTATTTTGAAGAAAGTCGAAAGTCGAAAGAAGAAAGACAAACGGCAGATTTTCTCAATCTCACGGCAACATTGGATGCGGAGAAGGCATACAAGGATGCGGAGTATGTGGTGATAGCTGCGCCGACTAACTATGACAGTCAGCGGAATTATTTTGACACTTCAGCCGTAGAGAACGTGATTGAGGCCGTTCTGCGCGTTAATCCGAAAGCCATCATGGTCATTAAATCGACCATTCCTGTGGGTTATACGAAGTCGGTACGAGAGAAATACAAAACAGATAATATTATCTTCTCGCCGGAGTTCTTACGCGAGAGCAAGGCGCTGTACGACAACCTGTATCCGAGTAGGATTATCGTCGGTACGGTATTGGACGATGCACGATTAGTGCAAGCGGCAGAGCGTTTTGCGGCGTTGCTCAAAGAAGGTGCCATCAAAGAGGATATCGAGGTGCGTATCATGGGCTTGACCGAAGCGGAAGCCGTGAAATTGTTTGCCAATACGTATTTGGCTCTGCGCGTAAGTTATTTCAACGAATTGGACACGTACGCAGAGATGAAGGGATTGGATACGCAGGCTATCATTGACGGTGTATGTCTTGATCCGCGCATCGGCACACATTATAACAACCCGTCATTCGGGTATGGCGGTTATTGTCTGCCGAAGGACACCAAGCAGTTGTTGGCCAACTATCAAGATGTACCGGAAAACCTGATTGAAGCGATTGTGGAGAGTAACCGGACGAGAAAAGATTTCATTGCCGACCGCGTGTTGGATAAGGCTGGTTATTACCGCAGTAACGGTCAGTTCAACGCTGCGCAAGAGAAGAACTGCGTGATCGGTGTTTATCGCTTGACGATGAAATCGAACAGTGACAATTTCCGTCAGTCGAGTATCCAAGGCATCATGAAACGCATCAAAGCGAAAGGTGCGCAAGTGATTATTTACGAGCCCACTTTAGCAAACGGCACGACGTTTTTCGGGAGCGAAGTGGTAAATGACTTGAAAGAATTCAAACTTCGCAGTCAGGCCATCATCGCCAATCGGTATGACGCGTGTCTGGACGATGTGGAGGACAAAGTATATACAAGGGATTTGTTCCGGAGAGACTGATTAAAGAAAAATTAAAGATATGAGCAATTATAACTATCATATTTTTGCTCCGTACAGGGTTTGTCCGTTAGGTGCGCATGTGGATCACCAGCACGGATTGGTATCCGGTTTTGCCATCGACAAGGGTGTTGATTTGTGGTTTAACATCACGACCGATGGCACCGTTCGTTTGACGAGCCGTTCGTTCCCGGGTAATGCGAACCTGCGAATCGACGACAGAACTCGCGTAAAAGAGGGCAACTGGGGTGATTATGTGCGTGGAGCCAAGTACGCGTTGAGTAAACGCTTTGTGCTAAAGAACGGAATTGAAGGCGAGATAGCCGGTTCTTTACCCGTAGGCGGTTTGAGCAGTAGTGCGGCGGTATTGATTGCTTATGTGATGGCATTTGCCAAGGCCAATAACATCACGCTGACGAAAATGGAAGTGATTAAGATTGCCTCCGAAGCAGAACGCGAGTATATCGGTCTGAACAACGGTATTCTGGACCAGGCATGTATTGCATTAGGCGAAGAAGGTAAATTGTTGTTTCTGGACACAGCGACCGAACAATACCGTCTGATCGAGCCGGGTTCGGACTTGGCGGAATATGAAATAGCCATTATTTTCTCGGGATTGACACGCAGTCTGGTGAACAGCGATTATAACCTGCGTGTAAGCGAGTGCCGCACAGCCGCATGGTGCATGCAGGCTTACAAGGAATTACCGATTAAGCCATTAGACCAGACTTTCCTGCGCGATGTGCCGCATGAGTTATACGAAGAGACCAAGGATAAGATGCCTGCCCGCTTTGCACGTCGTGCTACTCATTTCTATTCGGAATACAAACGTGTTCGCAAAGGAGTGACAGCATGGGAGAGCGGAAATATGGATTTATTCGGCCAGTTGATCAAGCAGAGTTGCGAGAGTTCGATTCACAATTATGAATGCGGCAGTCCCGAGTTGATTAAGATTTATGACAGTCTGAAGGATTTGGAAGGTGTTTATGGAGGTCGATTTAGCGGAGCCGGCTTTAAGGGAGCTGTGATTGCACTGGTCGATCCGAAGTATAAGAAGGAAGTGGAAGAGTCCATTACCCGGGATTATTTGGCTGAATATCCGGAATATAAGAAGACATTTAAGATTTATTGGGTACATTCGGCAGACGGAGCCCATTTTGTAGAGGAATGAAAACCATTGTAATAGCAGCTGGATACGCGACGCGTCTGGGCGAATTAACAAAGAACTTTCCCAAGCCGTTATTGAAGATAGGCGAAAAGACTATCTTAGGTCGCTTGTTGGACGACATCGATCCGATTGCTGACATTGACGAGCATATTATCATCACGAATCACCGTTTTGCTCCTATTTTTGAGAAGTGGGCCGGTGAGCAGAAATACAGCAAGCCGATACGTATTGTTGATGATGGTACAAGTACGAATGAGACGCGTCTGGGAGCCGTGGGAGACTTGTTGTTTGCGATGAAAGAGTTACAATTGGATGATGATTTATTGGTTGTAGCGGCCGATAACTTGCTTTTCTTCCATTTCCAGTCGTTTGTGGATTTCGCCAAAGAAAAACAGACCAGTTGCATCATGTATCACGAGCAACCGTCGATTGAGAAACTGCAACGCACTGGAGTGGTGGTATTGGATGAGAATAACCGGGTATTGGAGATGGCGGAAAAGCCGCAGTGTCCGAAGACGCATCATGCCGTTCCGCCTTTCTATATCTACCTGCGCAAGGACTTTGACCTCATTCGTCATTGTTTGGAAAACGGGTGCGGGAATGATGCGCCGGGTAATTTGGCACACTATTTGGTGGAACATACCGAAATGCATGCGTGGCCGATGGACGGCGGACGATTTGATATCGGTAGTTTGGACACCTATTATGAAGCCTGTGAAAGATTTAAATAAGTATGTTGAATAGCAATATAGACATAGAACAAAAGACTATTCTATTGACCGGAGCGGCGGGATTTATCGGCGCCAATCTGGCGATGCGTCTAATACAAGAAGCACCGAGCGCCAAGCTTGTGGGGATTGATAATCTGAATAATTATTATGACCCTGCATTAAAAGATTTCCGGCTCAAACAGATTGAGAAGAAAGGCGGCAACTGTACGTTCGTGAAGGGCGATATCGCCGACAAAGCGCTGATAGACAGGCTCTTTGACGAGTATAAGTTTGATATTGTAATCAATCTAGCAGCTCAGGCCGGTGTGCGTTATTCGATCACCAATCCGGATGCTTATATCCAATCGAATCTGATAGGGTTCTATAATATATTGGAGGCATGCCGGCATAGTTACGACAACGGGCAAAAGGGCGTTGAGCATCTGGTTTACGCATCGTCATCCAGCGTGTACGGAAATAACAAGAAAGTGCCCTACTCGACCGATGACAAAGTAGATAACCCCATTTCGCTATATGCCGCGACGAAGAAATCGAACGAGTTGTTGGCTCATGCGTATTCGAAATTATACAATATCCCGTCAACAGGTCTGCGGTTCTTTACTGTTTACGGCCCTGCAGGACGACCGGATATGGCTTATTTCGGTTTTACAAACAAACTGCGCAAAGGGGAAACAATTGAGATTTTCAATTATGGCAACTGCAAACGTGACTTCACTTTTGTGGATGATATAGTTGAGGGCATATCGCGAATTATCCGCCATGCCCCGGAACGTCAGCAAGGTGAAGACGGACTGCCTTTAGCGCCGTATGCTGTGTATAACATAGGCAACTCACAGCCGGAGAACTTATTGGATTTTGTGGATATTTTGCAGCAGGAGTTGGTTCGAGCCGGTGTTTTGCCGAAGGATTATGATTTTGAAGCACACAAACGGTTAGTGCCTATGCAGGCAGGTGATGTGCCTGTGACTTTTGCAGACACTTCAGCCCTGGAGCGTGATTTCGGATTTAGACCGCATACGCCGTTGCGCGAAGGGTTACGCAAGTTTGCTGAATGGTATAAAGAATTTTATGACTGAGTGATTCATTGAGTGAGATGAAAAAAATATCCATTATTAAAGTTCCATTATGGTATGGTCGCGGTAGGCGGGGCGTAGAGGAAGCTCCTGCTCTGTTGACGGCGGCATTGCAAGAGTCAGAGTTGCAATCATGCATTGATAAAACGATTGATATCTATATTCCCACATTGTCTGAAGATGCTTCAAACAACATGAATGCCAAACATTTGCAGAGCATTGTGGCAATCAACAGGAATCTTGCACAGGTAGTAGAAAGGGAATTAGCCGCACATCAATTGGTGCTTACCATTGGCGGTGACCATTCAATCGGTTTAGGGTCTGTGTCCGGATCGCTTATGCACGATGAGAATATGGGAGTGATATGGTATGACGCGCATGGGGACATGAATACCGAGAGCACTTCACCTACGGGTAATGTACATGGTATGCCTGTCGCAGCACTGATGGGATTGTGCAAAACGGAATTGAATGCCGTTCCTAAGAAACATATTAAACCGAGGAATATCTTTTGGATAGGCGCCCGTGATTTGGACAAGGGAGAACAAGCATTGGCAGAGCAGTTGCAATTACACATCTATTCAACCAACGACATACATCATCGAGGCATGGAAGCTGTGTTGCAAGAAATACGCGAAACGATGGAAAAGCAACAAATCAAACATCTTCATTTAAGTTTTGATGTAGATGCTTTTGATCCCCAATTATTCCCAGCTACGGATGTCAAAGTACCTGATGGATTATGGATGGAAGATTTTGATACGTTTGTTAGCCTTTTGCCGTCTATGCCTGAATTAACGGCAATAGATTTAGTAGAATACAATCCAAAGATGGATAACGATCAAAAAGAATGTTTAAACAAAACGTTGTATTTCATTGAACAATTATTGAGAGTCAATGCCCTCCAATCTGAACAATAAAATAGTATCTGCTACCAAGTGGTCTGCTGTTGCAGAGATTTTGGCCAAATTAGTAATGCCCATTGTGAGCATTGTTTTGGCACGTCTGCTCACACCAGAGGCCTTTGGAATCGTCACAACACTGACGATGATTATTACTTTTGCAGAGATATTCACAGACGCGGGGTTCCAAAAATACATTATTCAACACGATTTCAAGGATGACACTGATTTTGATGAGAGTACGAATGTTGCGTTTTGGAGCAATTTGGTATTATCTTTCGTTCTATGGGGTATAATCATTTTGTTTGCTGATCCGTTATCTGCTATCGTAGGTAATCCCGGATATGGACATGTACTTATCATAGCTTGTGTATCTATTCCGTTAGAAGCATTCTCCAGTATTCAATTTGCCGTTTATAAACGGCAATTGGATTTCAAAACGCTGCTAAAGGTGCGCGTCATCAGCCTAAGTATTCCAGTTTTAGTTACCATTCCTTTAGCGATTTATTTCCATAGTTATTGGGCATTGGTTATAGGTACCATTGTTCAAAATTTGGCTAATGCATTCTGTCTTACTCTCTTCTCTTCTTGGAAACCGAGATTGTACTATTCGTTCCAAAAATTAAAGGAGATGTTATCCTTCACTATATGGTCCATGATAGAAGCTATTAGCATTTGGGCAACCACGTATGTGGATATTTTCATGGTAGGTCACGCATTGAACCCATATTATTTAGGCTTATACAAAACCTCATCGACAACGGTAGGGCAAATCATGGGCTTAATAACCAGTATAACCACTCCTATCCTATTCTCCGCTTTATCACGTCTCCAAACGGACAAAGAGGAATTTAATAAGTTGTTTTTCTCTTTCCAACGATATGTTGCTTTATTAGTTGTGCCTATGGGTGTCGGAATCTTTTGCTATAGTGATTTAGTTACCCGATTGTTATTGGGAGAACAATGGATGGAGACCAGCGGTTTTATTGGATTATGGGGCCTGACAAGTTCTATTACCATTGTTTTAAGCCATTATAGCAGCGAAGTTTATCGCGCTAAAGGCCGCCCTAAATTATCTGTACTCGCACAGTGTTTGCACATAGTCGTTTTAGCCCCAGCCGTTTACATTGCCGTACGATATAGTTACGAAACACTATATATCACTCGTTCTTTAGTGCGTTTCGAATTAATCTTGGTTAATTTGATTATCATGTACCTGATTATTCATATTTCTCCCTGGAAAATGATAAAAAACATCGCTCCTTCCTGTTTTGCCGCAATGGTTATGGCGGGAGCAGCATACCTAATGCTACGTGTATCGGATCATATAGCTTATCAACTTTTGACCGCACTTATATGTGTGGTTATATATACAGCGGTTATATACGCTTTCCCGAAAGAGCGCAAGATTCTTCAGGAAATTGCAAGTAAGTACATAAAACGTAAGCAAGAATGAAAATAGTTGTAGCCGGTGATTTTGCACCGGGATATAGAATTGCAGACTTGATAGAAGAGAACAACTATCAAACATGCTTTAAACAAGTGAGAGACATTACACTTGCGTCTGATTATGCAATTGTTAATTTGGAATGCCCTATTGTGAAAGGCGAAGCAAAAGCCATTGAGAAATGCGGTCCGAATTTGAAATGTACACCAAAAGCAGCAGAGGTTCTTAAATATGCCGGTTTCAATGGTGTAACACTTGCCAATAATCACATATATGACTTCGGAGAAATAGGATTAAGAGACACCTTGGGTACACTGAAAGCAAATGAAATAGATTATGTAGGGGGTGGAGAAAACATATCCGCAGCAAACAACATATTATACAAAACTATCAAAGGAAAGATTTTGGCTATCATCAATTGTTGCGAGCATGAGTTCTCTATTGCAACCGAGAATAGTGGAGGTGCTAATCCTATAAACCCGATACAACAATACTATACCATACAAACTGCACGTGAAAAAGCCGACTTTGTATTGGTAATTACTCATGGCGGAGTGGAAAATTATCAACTTCCTACTCCTAGAATGCAGGAATTATATCGTTTTTACATTGACAGTGGAGCTGACGCGGTAATCAATCATCATCAGCATTGTTACTCCGGATATGAATACTATCACCAAAAACCTATTGTTTACGGATTAGGAAATTTTTGCTTTGATGAACCTCAACGCAATAAACCATGGAACTATGGCTATATGGTAGAAATTGATCTTTCCGGAGAGCCGACAATAAATCTAATTCCATATAGTCAGTGCAATGACGAGCCAATAATAGAGGTTCTAAAGGATAAAACAGAATTTGAGAAACAAATAATGGATTTAAATGATATAATTGTCGACAAGGCGCAATTACAATCACATTTCAGCCAGTTGCTAAAAGATGGAGAAAAAATCTATCAATTATGCACAGAGCCATACAATAATCGGCTAACAAGTGGTTTGTATGTAAGGCATTTTTTACCATCGTTTGTGCGACACAAGAAAATGCGTTTGTTGGATTATGTCATGTGCGAATCACACGCC
>Ga0247611_10009188_pt1 | contig 11960 bp, 2 predicted proteins | sample 177DNAGHGhighgp2_FD_192422 | JGI IMG/M metagenome (GOLD analysis project Ga0247611, IMG submission 192422) | Sheep rumen microbial communities from Palmerston North, Manawatu-Wanganui, New Zealand - 1770 DNA GHGhigh gp2 | ecosystem: Host-associated > Mammals > Digestive system > Stomach > Rumen ... | reverse complement strand
AAAGATGTTTTATAAAGAATTATTCTGGTGATCCTATGTCAGTAGTAGAAACTGAAATGCCTGATTTAGATGTTGATGTGGAAACAGAAGATGGTGATACTATTACATTAAAACCATTTACAATACACCAAAGTGTAATTCCTAATTCTAGACCAGAAGTTGAATATAATGATACAAATTCTGTAAGAAATGCTTACTTATTAATAGGAGAATTATATAAAGAAAATCCTATAGATTGGGACAGTGCTACATATCCGTATTTTGGTGGTAAAACTGATGATACTATTAAAAGTAATCTTTGGATACCAGCAGGATTACCAGTTAAATTAGGTAGTGGTAATAATGTTACAATACATTATACGCAAGGAGATACATGGTATACAAGATATGATTGCTTAAAAACATATCCTTTTACTTCAGAAGATGAAAACAGTATTGTTGAAATATGTTCTTTCTTATGTGAATCAAGGATTAATGGAGATGGCAGATACGATAGAAATAGAGGACAAATATCTAATATAAATATGAGTCCTATTAATTTCAATCTATTAAATCCTGTATATAATAATAAAGATAACTTCTTTAATTATAGGATATTAGATGAAGACTACTACACTTTAAATAAGTTTAGTAATCAAATAACTTGGTCTAAAGAAAAGCAAAATGCTGCCGATATTGATTTATGGACTAATATCACTATGGCTAATACGTTTGATTTAGATGGTACTATGGGACCTATTGAAGCACTGAGAACTTGGCAAGATACTATATATTGTTTCCAAGATAATGCTATTAGTGTAATCAGCTTTAATCCTAGAGTACAAATACCTACTAGTGATGGTGTTCCTATTGAGATAAGTAACTCATATAAACTTGAAGGTAAAGTATATATCAGTGATAGTATTGGTTGTAACAATAAACAAACTATTGCAGTTACTCCTAGTGGTATTTACTTTGTAGATCCTAACAGTAAGGAATTCTATCATATAGCTGGTAAAGAACTATCAAGTATCAGTGCTTCACATGGATTTAGTGATTGGTTTAAACATAGCAACATTACACACACATTCTACGATAAGAATAGAAATGATGTATATGTTCTTGGTAATGATGATAATAGCTGCATTGTTTATTCTGAGTTATTAGGTCAGTTTACGTCCTTTATGAGTTACAACGGTACGCCTGCTATGTTTAATATTCACAATGATTTCTATGCCTTTAGGAATAATGACACATTAGATATGTACAAGATGTTTGCAGGTGAGTACAATGATTTCTTTGGTACAACTGAGCAACCAAACTATCAACCATTCTACATACATTTTATATCTAATGCAGACAGTGGTCTAGATAAGATATTCTCTACTATCGAAACTAGAGTTGACTTTAGAGATGCTAATGGTGTAGTACATGATGAATTCTTTGATTATCTTAAGGTGTGGAATGAATATCAAACAGCTGAGAAGAATCCATTAACTGTAAGTATATCTGCATTTAGAGCTGATGCTAAGAAGAAATTTAGGATATGGAGAGTCAATATACCAAGGTGTGGTAGACATAACTTAGAAAGAATTAGAAATACTTGGACAAACATTAAATTAGGAAAGAATAGTCCAGGAAACCTTAAGATGGAGTTACACGATTTAAACGTACAATATTTCATTTAAACTAATAGGGCATAAGTAAACTACTTATGCTCTTTTAGTTTTTTATAAATTAGGTTGTATAGTTACAACCATTTGTCTAACTTTGCATAATAAAATACTATAGAATATGAAGGATGTATATGAAGTACCAGCACATAAATATAATTTTGCTGGTTTTATGAATAATGTAGCTGGCAATCCAGATAAAGATGGTAATCTTACATCTGGTCTATTCAAAGGAATGAGTGGTGGTGTTGCTAGTGGTTTAGGAGCTTTAGGTTCTGCAGTAGGTGGCATGGCAGGAGGATTAATTGGGGGAGGCAGAACTTCCCCTGCTGGTGATGTAATAGGAGGCTTAAGTAAAGTGGCTTCTGCAATTCCAGGTCCTTGGGGTGCTATAGCTGGAGCTGGATTAGGAGTTATCGGTGGATTAACTAATGCAGCTTTTGGTGTTAAATTAAATCAAGAAAACATCAATGCTGTAAATAATAACATTGGTGCTATGAATAATTTCCAATCTAATGCAAGTAGCTTTGATGACTTAGCACAGAATATCAATAGTCAACCCACTGCAATGCGTTTTAATCAAGATTTCATAGGTAAAAACGGTTGGTTTAATAAAGGTGCTACAAAGAAATTTAATCAACTACAGGCACAGCAAGATATGGCACAACAGTTTGTAAATAACTCACTAGATAATAATATGAATAACCTTATAAATACACAGAGCCAAAACTTATTAGCCAACTATGCAGCTAAGGGTGGTCCATTAGAAACACAAGGTTCTGATTGGGCAACTGGTTTAAACTATATAGGTGCTGGTGGTTCACATGAACAAAATCCTAATGGTGGTATACAACAAGGTATAGCACCTGATGGCTTACCTAACTTAGTTGAAGAAGGTGAAGTAATTTGGAATGGTGATTATGTATTCTCAAAGAGACTTAAAGTACCTAAAGCTGTAAGGAACAAATATAAACTTAGAGGTACTAAACCATTATCTTTTGCTGATGCTGCATTAGAGTTTAATAAAGAAATGGAAGAGAGACCTAATGACCCAATCAGTAAGAGAGGTAGAGATGGTATGCTTGCTAAGTTAGCTGATGTGCAAGAACAGAAGCGTGCTAAGATTGCAGCCAAAGAACAAGCACAACAAGCTGCACTAATGGGTATGATGGGTATGCCACAAGACCAAATGGCTATGCAAGAACAACCTATGCAGGATGATGTAATGTCAGAAGCTAGTCAGGAAGAACTAGCTAGACAGGAAATTATGCAAGGTATGCAACAACCTATGGTTGAAGGATATGCTGCAAAAGGTGGTCCTATAGGACATAAATACGCAAGTGCTGGATGGTTAAATTTTGATCCAAATTATTTATGGTATAATCCCGAAGAACCATTCAGTAATTGGGATTTACAAATGAAGGGTATATACAATTACCCACTAGATGTACCATCAGAAGTAACTCAATTTAGCGTTCCACCAAGATTTAATACAAGACCTCGCACTAATCTAGATAATATTGGATATCCGATAGATAAATTACAATATGCTGGATTTACTCCAACACCTTATAGGAAGGCTATACAGGACTTATCTAATTCTGATTATGAAGCTTTATTGAAGTCAATAAATAAAAAACCTTCAGATTATCAAGATAGAAATGCATTTATAGGTGCAGCAGAAAAGGGTAAACCTGACGCTCTATATAATGGTATAACAAATTGGTTTGAAACTAACAAACCTAACATATTGAGAAATACTTTAAGACCAGTTGTATCAACTCCAGATAAATTACCACAATTAGCAACTCCACCAATTAATGGCAATTTACAAGTTAACCTTCCAGGAGCAAAGTGGGATAAATTAAAACAACAATTTGCTGGATATACGGGAGATACAAAATCTAATTATCCTTGGCAAGGTTACTTAAGATATGCTCCTGCAATTGGTTCTGCAATAGGTGTATTTAGTGACTTGATGGGTTGGACTAATAAACCTGATTATAGTGCAGCCGATGCATTACTCAATGCAACTAAAGGTGTTAGAGATGTATCATTTAGACCAATTGGTGACTATGCACAATATAGACCTGTTGATACTAGGTTTGCACTTAATGCATTAAATGGTGCAGCTGGTGCTACAAGAAGAGGTATAATGAATACCAGTGCTGGTAATAGAGGTACTGCAATGGCAGGTATGTTAGCAGCTGATAATAATTATATGAATAGTATCGGTAATACTTTATTTACTGCAGAGAATGCTAATTATGATAGATATTTAAAAGCACTAGCACATAATACTGATATTAATAAGTTCAACAGTGAAGGCTTCTTAAAGGCAGCTATGGCTAATCAAGGTGCTGGTGAAGTTAGAGCTAAGTATCAAGCTATGGCAGCTGATGCTAGACAAAGAGCATTACAATATGCTAGTGCTGCAAGAAGTGCTAATTTAACCAATCTATTTGATAACTTAGGTAACATTGGTATTGATGCACTTAATAGAGCTGATGCTAGATGGTTAGCACAATATTGGCCTGGTGCTAGAGTACCATCCTATGGAGCACATGGTGGTAGAATTAACAAACGTAGAAGGAGAAGAGTAATATAATATGGCAAACTATAATTTAGTTATAAACAGTAAATTCCAGCCTTTCTCATTTGAAAGGTATATGCAACCATTGCAGATATATGCTCAATTATATGACCAAGAAAGAGCTGCAATGGAACAACAAGCTGCACAATACGGCTTATTAAGTAACATGGTTGACCCTGAACTTGATAAGGAAGTATACGATGCTATGCAGGCATACAATGAGAATCTTATGAAGCAAAGGGACATCCTGTCTACTGTTGGGTTAACACCACAAGGTAGAAGAGATTTATCTGCACTAAGACAGCAATATTTTGCCGATGTAGCTCCTGTTCAGAATTGGATTGCTATGCGTAATAAAGATATTGAAGCTCAAAGAGCACTCGAATTACAGACAAATGGTAATGTAAGATTTAATAAGAGAGCTGCTGATACATCTTTAGGTTATTATAGGTCTGGTAAACCTTTAGATTATAAGACTATGAATCTAAATGCAGCTATGACAGAAGCTTCTGCACTTATTCAAGCAATATCTAAGAGACATGTTGAAACTGGACAAAGACCTTTAGGTGATTATATTGAATCTTATAAGACTACAGGTTATGCTAGTCTCGATGAACTCATGGCTAATCCTGAAGCTAAATCTGCATTAGAAACTGTGCTAAACAAATATGGATTCAATAGTTCTGACTTTACTGATGAAGATAAAGCTTCATTATATCAAGCTGTTCAAGAAGGTGCTAATGGTGGTTTAGCTTATGATACCACTAGTAGCTTTAATCCTAGTTGGAGAGCACAAAGTGAAGCTAGTCTACAAAATAGTATAGAACTTGAAGAGCGCAAGAGAAAGCTTGATGAACAATATGGAAATAAATTTGTAGGTTACGATGCTGATGGTAATGGCATATATGTAGACAAAGATGGAGATAGTTTTACATTATTCCCTGATGGAACCAAACAATATGATCCAAATACTATGCATAGCCTTGGTTATAAATTAGATGGTTCTACTTCTGGTTCATCCTCTTCTAATAATAATTCTTCAGGAAAAAGCGCTTTAGATGTACCATATCTACCGCAAAATTCTCACACTATAAGAATGGCTCCCCCTAAAGGTGGTGTGGAAGAAGCTAAAGAGCAAAGAACCGCACTTAGAGAATTAGGTATAAATGAGAGACCTACAGAAGACAATAGAGCTATGTATGGTAAAATATCTTTATATAGAAGTAGAAATAGAGTAGGTTCGCATGGAACGGAAAGATATAATTTGAGTACTAGCAAGTCTGGTGATGACATATTAATGGGTAAGTATCGCGTGTTTGATAAAAACGGAAAGCTGTTAAGTAAGGAAGCTTTTGTAAGTCAGATTATGGATGCTTACGAGAATAAATATAAAAAGACCGCAGAAAAAACCAATGGCAGAGCTTTTAATACAATAGACATGTTGAGTATGAGAGCTTCATTAAATGAATACTACGATAAACATATATTGGGTAGTGTTAATACTATAAATAAATCTGATGGTCAAAAGAGAACTACTGTGTCAGACTTACATAAACAGGCCACAACAAGAGTAAGAGGCGGTAGTGATGCTGATATATCGGTTATGCCAATACCGTTTAGTGATGCAGATCAAAGTAGAATATTAGATGATATTATAAGTAGAAATGGTACAATACGCAGACTTAAAGGTTCAGTATATGATTATAAGACTAATTATAAATCCGATAATACTAAAGACTTCTTTGCAAGATTAGCTAAGTATAGAGGAGAAGATAAATATAGTATACAGATGTATATTGTAAATAGCAAAGATAGCTACACTGGAACTAATGCTCAAGGCATTCTAATTCAATCTGGTCAAAATAGTTGGTTTGTTCCAGTAGAAGAATTAGGTGATAATGCTAGAAATGGATTTGCTACTTGGAATTCTCCTAATATGACAAAAGCTAGAGAGTATTATAGTAATAGAATAGCTCAAGGATTAACTGAAAATAACGATCAGTATACTAAACAGCTGAAAGATATTATAGATGCAGAAGGCTCTACTGGTTTAAGATTAATATTAGAAGATATAGGTCTGCAGTATAATATGACTGATATAAAAACTATTAAACAGAATCAATAATGTCAGATAATAATTATATAGACCCAACAAGGAGAAGACCTGTTGGCTTAAGTGGATTAAGAAATGCTGATTTATATGGTAGTAACAGTACTATTACTCCAGAAGAATTAGAATTCATACAGAGTTATGCAGGAGAAGCGGCTAGACGTGGCATTAAAACTTCATCTGGTAGTTTTGGTACTGGTGTATACAGCGATTCAAGATTCTATGAACCACAATATTTAGATAAGAATGACCCTGACAATATATTAGGACAATCTAACTATGATCCTAACATAATGTTTGGTGCAACTCCTGAGAAGATTGCTAACACTAGAGCTGAAAATCAACCTTGGTTTTTGCAAATTGCTAATGGTACTCTAAAAGGAGTTATAACTGCAGGAACTACATTTGTAAATGGTACTTTAGGCTTGATAGCTGGTCTTGGTAAGGGAGTTATAAACCTTGCTGATAATGACCCAAATACAGGCTTTCTATCTGGCATATGGGATAATGGTGTAACAAACTTTACACAAAAAATATCAGATTGGCAGGAAAAAGCTTTACCTAACTACTATACTACTGAAGAGCAAACATCTCCTTGGTATGAGAACATATTTACTGCCAACTTTCTTGGTGATAAATTCATTAAGAATTTAGGCTTTACTATTGGTGCTTTCTACGGTGGTGGTTTATATTCTAAAGCTTTAGAAGCTGTATCCTGGATGCCAGGTATGGCTAGAGCTGCTGTTGCATCAGGTTTATCTGCAATTAATGAGGGTAGCATTGAGGCATTAAATAACAGTAGAGATTGGTATAACGCTAAAGTCGCTGAAATAAATGCTGAAGATGAGCAAGATATGCAAGAAATCAGAGAGAGCTTTGCTACTAGAGCACAACAACTTAAGGATAAATATGATGCTACAGCTGGTAATTTTATTCGTACAGTGGATGGTGGATATATTGATCCAGCTTTACAGGAATATCAGCAAGGTATATTACAACTCGAAGCTGAATATAGGCAGGTAGAAAATGAAAGAAAACAATACAAAGAAAAAGCTCTAGCTAAATTGAATGCAGATAGAGCTAAAATGGGTAATGCGGACTTACTAATGAACATTCCTATTTTGACTGCATCTAATATGTTCCAATTTGGTAAATATCTTGCTGGTGGTGCTAAAACAGCAACAAGAACTAGTAAGGTAGTAAATACTACTGGCAAATCTATACAGGAAAATATTGGTAAAGATGTTGCAATGTATGGTGTTAAGTCACAAAAGTGGAAACCTTATGTAACAGGATTTGGTAGAGCTTTAGCTGAAGGTAATGAAGAGCTAACTCAGAAGATGGCAGCTGAAATATCTGGTAATTATTACGGAACTGATGTAATGAACTACTATAAAGCTCTTAAAGATCCAGATGCTGAATTAGAAACTCTAAATTGGATAAACTCTTTTAAAGAAGGTATTGTAGAGACTGTTGGTAATGCTGCATCTTGGGAAGAATTCTCAATAGGTTTTCTTACTGGTGCTTTAGGTGTACCTGTATTTGGCAAGGCATTTACACAAAATGCTTATATTGGCAAAGGTAAATTCGTTGGTGTTGCTGGTGGTATGGCAGAAGCATTCTCTGAATATAATCAACAGCAAAAAAGAGACCAAGAAATAGCTGATGCTCTTAATGCTAGAATACAAAGCCCAGAGTTCCTTAATTACTATCAAGGTATGATTAGACATCGCAAGGAACAAACTGAGATGAACAAAGCTATAGACGCTGGTAATATCAGAGAATATAAAGACCACGAACATAATCAGCTAGTTAGTGATATTACTTTGTGGGACAATGCTGGTAAGATAGATGAGATACGTGAGTATATTAAAGCTGAATCTGAACTATCTGATGAAAACTTAGATGATATTATCAAACAAACCACAACAAAAGTAAACGAAAATCCAGCATTTATAAAAGAAATAAACAAACTTCAATCGGATATTAATAAATGGAGAGTAGAACTACAAGAAGCTAATGCTGATCCAGAAAGACATAAGAAGAAGATACAAAATCGTCTAAATAGTATAGCTAATGCTCAAAAGAGATTAGCTGAATTAGATGCAAAGAAAGATGATATTTTAGGTCCATTTGTAGATAGCAACGGTAATGTTAAAGATAGAGAAGAAATAAAGCAACAACTACAGGATAGAGCTAATGATATACTTAGCACTATAGATAGATATCTTAAAATAAAAGAGGAAATAGATTCATCTACTAATGCTGTATTAAGTAAAGACCAATTAGCACATCTTACTTGGTTAAAATCTCATAAAGAAAATTGGGAACTTAGAAATCAGCAGATGTCTAAGGAGTTAAAAGAGACTGCTGTTCCAGCTATCTTAGAATCTTTAAGAGATGAAGTTGCATACTATGAGAGTGAAATAGAGAAAGCTCAAAAATCACGCAAGAAAAAAGGTAAAGAAGATAAAATAAAAGAGCTTACTGACAATAGAGATTTTGCAAATAATATGATAGACTCTTTACAAAAGATGGCGGCTTTAGATGATGATAGATTTGGTAAAGGTTTAGCTATTACTCCACAAGTTGCACAAATGATAAAACTAGCTATAACAAAACCAGATGTAGCAAAGAGAATAGGCGCATCTGAAATATTTGATTATATGCGTAAAGTGGATGACATTATAGCTAATGTAGCATCATCTCTTGAATATAATATGAAGCTAAAAGAGTATTTGCAAAACCCAGGAATGCTAGAAGAAGATATTCAAAAAGCTGATGAAGAAGTAGCTAAGGAGTTTGTAAAAAAGCAAACTGAAAAAATTAAAAAAGATATAAAAGATAAAGTTACTACAGTATCTGAACTTAGAGATATTGTAGCAGACTTACCGAATGGTGATGCTATTATAAATGAGCTTATTAACGATGAAGATGAAAACTTGAGTAAGTTAGCTAAAGCTTATAAAGATATATCTTTGCTGGCTAAAGTTGGTAATGAACATTTGTCTAAACCAGATACTAATGAACAAGTTAGATTGGGTAGAGAAGGTGCTGCACTGACATTAAACAAAATCCTGAATGACTCTAATTCTGTAGAAGATGCTATAGATGCTATTAAGAAAGAGATAGATTCTATAAATGATACTGTAGAGAATAAAGGTGATAATTGGGAACAAGAAGAAAAGGTTGGTGAAGCATTACAACAAGTTTTAGATAACTACAGTAAAGCTAAAGATGGTAGAGCTAGACAAGAACCTGATAAGAACAAGCCTGAAAAGTCAGCTAAGAAAGAAAAGACAGCTGGTCAGAAATTTGATGAGATGGATGAAGGCCAACCATCTAAAAAAGATAAAGACGAAGAGAAAGAAATAACTATACATGATGTTATTGAAGCTTATGAAAGAAAGATTGGAAAATTAAGTGACCTCCTTAAAGCGCAACTAATAAATAAAGCTGAAAACAATGACTTGGAAGACTTCTTAAAAGGTACCTATTTAGATATATACGAGTCTCTAAAGAATGGAACGTTAGATGATGACTTTAATGATATAGGTAGTGAGGATAATGATGATGAAGATGAAGGTGAAAAAGAAGTAGTTATAGATTTCGATGAGCTAAACAAAATGTCTAACGATGAAGCTATAGCGTATCTTGAAAGCTTGGATACTAAAAAGCTTGATAAAGGTTTAGCTAAAAAGATATCCAAGCTTATAGCTAAGATGAAGAAGAATGCTAAGGAGCTTAATGGTGTTGAAGATGGTAATTCTGATGATACTACAGCTGAGCACAATGTAACTATAAGCAATGATCCTGCATTTAGAAGCTGGGGTAAGTATGCCAAATATATGTTTGATAGACTATCAGATAAAGTTGATAGAGAAGCTGTATATAATACTGATCCAGAAGCTCAAGATTATCTTAAAGCTTTAGATGAACTAGGTGCATTTGAGTTTGTAGAGAATGGTAGTTTGGGTAGAATATTTAAATCTAATCCTAACGTTCCTATAAGATATATAAAGACTACTGATAGACGTATCAACGATAGTATTCTTATAGCTATTGAAGTTACTCCTGCTGTACTTGGTGTTGAAAGAGTTAAAACAATTAATCCAATAACAGCTAAAGACAGTGATGGTAATGAAAAAACTTATCAAGTTATTGGTGCATTAGGTTTTAATAATGGTGACGATGAAGCTAAAGAAAGTTATCACAAGTTAGACAAAGCTCTACAAAAAGAAAGAGGTAAAGATAGATCTACCTATTGGGTATCTACTAAGTATAACAATAAGATTAGAGAAATGATGACTGGTAGAATGGTTAAATCTGGTACAGTTACAGACTCTAATGGTGAAACTATTAGTACTGGTAATGTTGAAGGACGCTCATTAAAAGAAGTGCTACATGGTATAACACCAATTATTGGTATATATTATAACGATGATGAGGGTATTAGAGTACCAGCAAAGCCAAATGGTGCTACAATGATAGGTCTTAACAAAGGTAATAAAAACAATAGAGCTGGTTCAGTATGGTTAATGGTTCAAGAGGCAGACGGTAATTACTATCCAAAAGCTGTATCTGTAAGGAGATTTACTGATGCTGAATATGACTTGGAAGAGCATAAAGATTCTCCAATATTAAATCAGATACGAAATCTATTAGAGATTATATGTGATTCTAGTAAACCCACCATCGATAGATTTGATGCTAAATATGAATTGCAGCAATCGTTATTATACTTTCCTAAAGAAGAGAAAGGTGAGAATGTTAATATATTGTTTGAAGGAGATGTTGTATCTATAGTTACAAACGATGCTGATACTACATATAATAATATAGGTAGTGGTCAAAGTGCTAAAGATAAAGCTCAAATCTTAATGGAACAATTAATGTCTGAAGACTATAATTTAAGATTTCAAATTGTAACTTCAAGCCTTGATGATATGAAGTATGTAAAGCAGTTACTGGATTCTGATATATTATATACTGATTTACTTCAAGCTCAGAACGTTAATGCTAGTTTCAATCTCTATATACATGATGTATTAGATGACGATTTACCACTAGTTGAAAAAGCAAAAGAAGATGGTAAACCTGATAGAGGAAGAGGTGGTGATATGAATGTTGATTTAACTGGAGATACATTCGTAGTCAATAGAAAGAATTACACATTAAATTCTAAAGGAGAAGTGCTGCACAAAAACAAGCCTGTAACATCAGAAGTAGCTGAACAGGTAAAACTTGCAGCAGCTGTAGTTAGAGGTGAAGTTAACCCTATAGAGGGTTCTAATAATATATATGTTAGAATGGCTAATGGAGAAGAAGTAGCACTAAAACGTACTAACGGTGGTGGCTTTACTGTATTAACTCAAGAACAGCTTGATGCAGCTAAGCAAAAAATAGAAGACAAACTTAAAGAAAAAGAAAAAAAGAAAGCCAAGGAAGCTTTAAGAAAAAAAGGAAAAAGGGGAAAAGAAAGTAGTGAGCCAGAAAATGGTGAAATGTCTGATGAAGAGCTACTAGCTAAAGCTAAAAAGGGTATGTTTGGAGTTGATGATGAAAGCGATGAGGATACTTCTGGACCTAGTCTTACTGAAGTTCT
>Ga0247611_10009187_pt1 | contig 11960 bp, 12 predicted proteins | sample 177DNAGHGhighgp2_FD_192422 | JGI IMG/M metagenome (GOLD analysis project Ga0247611, IMG submission 192422) | Sheep rumen microbial communities from Palmerston North, Manawatu-Wanganui, New Zealand - 1770 DNA GHGhigh gp2 | ecosystem: Host-associated > Mammals > Digestive system > Stomach > Rumen... | reverse complement strand
CACAAAGAAGGAGCGCGTCATCAAGATGAAGCCCGGACGCAACGTGTCACAGACCGAGCGCATCCTGTTCCCCATCATCGGCCTGCTGCTCACTACGTTCATCGTTCCTTCAGGCCTGCCTTTGCTGGGCATGCTGTTCTTCGGCAACCTGCTCAAGGAGAGCGGCAAGACCACCCGACTGGCCAAGACTGCCGGTGCCGCACTGAACGACATCGTGGTCATGCTCCTCGGCCTTACCGTGGGCTGCTCTACTCAGGCCAGCGAGTTCCTGACCATGAACACCGTGTTCATCTTCGCCATCGGCGCAGCCGCCTTTGCCATCGCCACGATGAGCGGTGTGTGCTTTGTGAAGCTAATGAACCTGTTCCTGCCCGAAGAAAAGAAACTGAATCCCCTCATCGGCAATGCCGGCGTCAGCGCCGTGCCCATGAGTGCGCGCATCTCCAACAACCTTGGACTGGAATACGACCGTCATAACTTCCTGCTCATGCACGCCATGGGTCCCAACGTGGCCGGCGTCATCGGATCAGCAGTAGCCGCAGGTGCCCTGCTCGGGTTCCTGTCGTAAGTGGGCAAGACCTATGGCTTTGCAGCAACGTCCCAAAATTGCCATCATTGACCCCAACACGCTGGCCGTGTTGGGGTTAAAGCAAATTCTCCAGAACGTGCTGCCTATCATGAACGTGGAGACTTTCGGATCGATGGCCGAATTCATGGCCAACCATCCCGAACGTTTCTTCCACTACTTCGTGGCCATGAACATTGTGTTGGAAAACCGCCCGTTCTTTACGGCACACCGGCGACAGACCATTGTGCTGACACTCTCACTGGAAGGGGGCAGCCAGCTTAGGGAATTCCACAGCGTGTGCATCAACGTACCCGAAGCCGAACTCATACGTTCGCTCCTTACCTTGCAGCAGCATGCACATGGCAACGGAAGGAACCTGCCTCCCATGCCACATGCCCTGCGACAGAAGGTGCTGAGCGACCGCGAGATTGAGGTCATGTCGCTCATCGTGCAGGGCCACATCAACAAAGAGATAGCCCAAAAGCTCAACATCGGCCTCTCTACGGTGGTCACTCACCGCAAAAACATCATGGATAAGCTTGGACTGAAGAGTGTCTCGGCACTGACCATCTATGCTGTGATGCACGGCTACGTTGACATCAACAAGATTTAACCCCCTTCTCTCTCTTCCGGCAACGAGAAACTCCAAAGCGATGACCCTCCAAGAATTCTTAGCCGAATGGAACGACGACAGCGACCGCCTGTTGGTTCACACGAGTGGTTCCACAGGAATCCCTAAACCGCTGTGGGTCGAGAAACGCCGCATGGAAGCATCGGCCCGTAGCACCTGTCGTTTTCTCGGACTGCATGAAGGCGACACGGCCCTGCTCTGCATGCCGCTGGATTTCATTGCAGGAAAGATGATGGTGGTGAGGGCACTGACCTGCAGACTGCGCCTGCTGAGCGTAGAACCATCGTCCCATCCGCTGAAGGATCTCACACAGGTGCCTTGCTTCGCTGCCATGGTACCGCTGCAAGTTTGGCACACCCTGCAAGTTCCCGCCGAACGCGAACGACTCAAGCAGGTGCAGCACCTCATCATCGGCGGCGGAGCCATCGACGAAGAGCTTGCCCGTCAGCTGCAGCATTTCCCCGGCCATGTATGGAGCAGCTACGGCATGACCGAGACACTTTCGCACATTGCATTGAGAAGGCTGAATGGTCCTGAGCGCGACGACTACTACACCCCGCTCGACGGCGTTGAAGTGAGCCTTGGCACTGATAACCGTCTGGTTATCAACGCGCCGGCCGTCTGCCAATCAACTCTCACTACAAACGACAGGGCAGAACTGGCTCCCGACGGCAAGCGCTTTCGCATCATAGGCCGTTTGGACAATGTAGTCTGTTCTGGAGGAATCAAGCTTCAGATTGAAGAAATTGAAAGGAAGCTGCAACCACACATCGGCGTTCCCTTCATGTTGACGAAGCACCCCGACGCAGCACTGGGCGAGATGATGGTGCTACTCGTAGAGGATGAAGATGCCGAGCGGTGGATGAACGTATGCCACCACATCTTGCCAAGGTATGAACGGCCCCGACAGGCCATTGCCGTCGGCCACATTCCCCTGACACCTACAGGAAAGCCAGCCCGCAAGAAAGCCGAGGAAATGGCTATCCGATACGCACGTCAGAAATAATCTGGGCACCCACACGGGCATTGAGCAGACGCACCAGTTCCTGTCGGCGCATACTCAGGTCGGCTCGCAGTGCCGGCATGTTCAACCGCACGAAAAGAGTCTGGTTGTAGATGTGAAGGCTTGTTGTGTAGCGGCCCACAGCCTCGCCTGCCACCTCTGGCCATGCCTCCATGAGCCGTTTCTGCAACAGAGGAGTCTCAAGACCGCGGCTGCGCAACTGGGCCAGCACAAGCTCATTGATGTTTTTTACTTCGCGCTTAAACATGGTTTTCTTCTTTAAGCAAAAAATCGGTCTTCTCCGTGACCTCTCCGTCATGCACAAGGAACAGCTTGTAATGGTGCGAGGAAGCTGCCAGTATCTGATCCAGATGTTCACGGTTTGTGTCAGTGATAAATATCTGCCCGAACTCCTGACCGGATACCAGACTCACGATCTGCTCCACACGCTGGGCATCGAGCTTGTCGAAAATATCATCGAGCAGCAGCAAGGGCTTTCTTCCCAGACTGCCGACAGCACGCTGCAGGAAGCAGAACTGTGCCATCTTCAAACTCACGACAAAGGTCTTCTGCTGTCCCTGAGAGCCTTCCCGACGCATCGGGTGCCCATCAAGCAGCATGTCCAGGTCATCACGATGAACACCATGCAGGGAATAGCCCACAGCCAGATCCTTCATCCGGTCACGGCGAATGACGTCAAGCAGCGGTCCCCGCTGGCAATGGCTTCTATAGCTGAGCGACACTTGCTCCTGACCGCCTGAGATGCGCTGGTAGAACGACTGGAACAAAGGAACCAACTTGTCAACAAACAGCCGTCTGCGCTCGTAGATGAACTCACCCTCCATGGCCATCTGCTCCTCCAGTATGTCCATCACCTCTCCATCGGGCTCGCCGTCTTCCTGCTTCAGCAGGGCATTGCGCTGGCTCAATGCCTTATTGTAGCGTATGAGCGATTCCATGTACGGTCGCTCCAACTGGGCAATCACCATGTCCATGAGCCTGCGGCGCTCCTCACTGCCTCCTTCTATTAATAAGGTGTCAACGGGCGAAACGAGCACCAGTGGTATCAGACCAATGTGCTCGGCCAGACGCTTATAGGCCTTCCCGTCGCGCTTGAACACCTTCTTTGTACCGCGCTTCATGCCACAGCTTACCTTCAGTTGTGCACCGTCAACAGCAGCCTTTCCCATCCCTGTGCCGTCATGGCAGGTATCTTCGTCATAGCTACCTTCAAGCATGAAGAAGGGCGCGTCATGGGCAATGACCTGCGAGTCGAGCGTAGTCTGTGCCGAATGGCAAAAGCTCAAGAAGTAGATGGCATCAAGCACATTGGTCTTGCCTGCCCCATTCTGTCCGATGAGACAATTAATCTTCGGCGAAAAACAGAGCGTGGCCTCCTTGATGTTCTTATAGTTCACGATAGACAGGCGTTCAAGAATCATTCTTACACTGATTTTGATGCAAAATTACTGCTTTTCGACGGCAAAAACGAAAAAAGTCGGCAATAAATTTCAATATATGCAATAAAATGCGTAATTTTGCGGCGCAAAAGTGGCCTGTCATTGGTTTGGCAGGACATTCATTTGTATGGAAACTCAAAAAAAGAATTATTTATAATGGCAGATTCAAAGAAAAAAGTGAACGCTCCCGCAGCAGAGGAGACGCTCAACAAGAGTGAGGCACTCATCCTCAAGTACAAGAACATTATTATCGCCGCAGTGGCTGCACTGGTGATTATCGTCTCAGGCGTGTCCCTCTACAAGACCCATGTCTCGAAGCCCGCGGAGGAAAAGGCCAGCACCATCCTTGCCAAGGGGCAGGAGCTGTATCAGGCCGATCAGTTTGAGCTGGCTCTGAACGGCGACAGCACTGGCTATGCTGGTTTCCTGAAAATTGCAAGCGAATACAGTTCGACCGATGCCGGCAACCTGGCTAACCTCTATGCCGGTCTGTGCTATGCAGGACTGGAGAAGTGGCAGGAGGCTGTCCAGTATCTCGAGAAGTTCAGCGGCAAGGACGACCAGATGATTACGCCCGCAGCCATTGGTGCCCTTGGCAATGCCTACGCCCACTTGGAGCAGTACGACAAGGCCGTGAGCACACTTGTCAAGGCCGCAGAGAAAGCCGACAACAACTCGCTCTCGCCCACTTTTCTGATTCAGGCTGGTCAGATCTTGGAGAGCCAGAACAAGAAGGCTGACGCCCTGAAGCTCTACAAGCAGATCAAGGAGAAGTATTTCCAGTCGGCTCAATACCAGATTATTGACGAGTATATTGAGCGCGCCTCGAAGTAATCGACAACAACATAATGAGGAATGATGGATGGCCCCAAGCCTAATCATTCCTCATTTCTTTTTCCCATCGCCCATATTGTCTAACTACATCACTCCATATTTATGGCAACTAAGAACCTTTCCGTCTACAAAGCTGAATCAGTACCCGATGCATCGAACATGATCTTCGGCATCGTTGTGGCCGAATGGAACCCCGAGATCACCGAAGCACTGCTCAATGGCTGCGTGTCCACGCTTGAGAAACATGGTGCACTGCCCGAGAACATCCATGTAAAGACCGTCCCCGGCTCGTTCGAGCTGATTTATGGTGCACGCCAGATGACGCTGAACGACGGCTACGACGCCGTCATCATCCTCGGCTCGGTTATCAGGGGCGAGACTCCCCACTTCGACTACATCTGTCAGGGGGTCACAGAGGGCATCGCCCGCCTCAATGCCACCAACAATATCCCCGTCATCTATGGTCTGCTCACCACCAACGACCTGCAGCAGGCACGCGACCGTGCCGGTGGCCGTCTGGGCAACAAAGGCGACGAGTGCGCCATCGTGGCCATCAAGATGGCAAAGTTCTGAAAGACACCTCTCCCTTCACCTTATTCATTATTTCAACTAAGCTATCAATACTATGTTACGAACACTTTTCATCATCATGGCATGTACCTTTGCTTCCCTCATGGCAATGGCACAGTCGACCTATACGGTCACTTCACAGAAAGTTAATGTAAGGAAAGCCCCTAATACTTCGTCTGCTGTAGCGGGTTCACTCACAAAAGGACAAACCATCAGTGTAAAGCAGATACGCAATGGATGGGCAACCATCAACTATAAAGGTGCCACTTGCTACGTGAAGGCAGACTTCCTACGTGCCACAGAAAACAAAAAAGACGAGGCCAAGGCGCAACAGAATACCACGGCCAAACGAGAAACGACAAAACCCACTACCGAAAAGGCGGAAAAGCCTCAGAAGCAAAGCTACACCAGCAGCAATGATGAATATGGAAAAAACGACAAGATCAAGGGTTTTGGCATGAGCACAGACTTAAGATTAGGCTACAGCGACAAGACACTTAAAGTAGAGGTTGATTACGATCTGGGGCACCAGTTCAGTCGTGTGTTCTACTGGGGAGCCGGCCCACTGCTTGCCGGAAGCTTTGGCGATGGAGCCAATTCATTCCATGTTGGTGCTGCAACCAAGATGCGAATTGTCATTCCCTCTGAAGGCAATATCAGACCGATGTTTGATTTGCGCGGCGGTTACACTTATAATGTAGATGCAGGAAAAGGAGCCTTTTTTGGCGGTGCAGGTATCGGATTGAACCTCTCCGGAAAGTATAGTATCGGACTTGCCGCTCAAGCCACTTCTGTTGAGAAGATGAAAGCAAAAGGAAAAAAATTCACAACAGAAAAAAAACTTCATCTGGAGCCACAAATCTTCTTCAGTTATGATTTCGGCAAGACGGGCACTTCACCCCACAAGGTAATTCCTGCTTCCGAACTTCAGCGACGTGAACAAGCGCGCGCCGAACGCAAAGCCAAAATCAAGAAGTTCTTCAAGACTTCCTACATCAGCACAGACCTCATGTATGCTTTTGGCATGTGGAGCAAAGACGGTGTCAGTCAGGGCACCTACTATGGAGCAGATATTAGCTGGAGCAAGGAGATTGGCCAGCACTTCTCCATTGGCCCCGGCTTTGGCTATCGAATCTACAAGGACAAACAGGAAGGCGCAACCTTCCCCGACCTGACGATGCTACCCATTTATGTGCGCAGCGAATATTCGTTGAGCGAGGTTATTCCCAAACTAAAGCCATTTGTACGTGTCGATGCAGGCATGCGGTTCAAGACCTCTATCGATGAGTTTGATAGAGAGCAAGAAAGTTTATTTATCGAACCTCAGGCAGGCGTAAGTTTTGGTGATGTATACCTATTGGTTGGCTATACCTCTATTACAAACAATTATGCAGTTTACGATCGTGACAGAGACCATTCTGTAGGTAGCATTGAGTTCAGACTTGGCTATCGATTCTAACCAAACCCTATCAAGCAACATGAAACTCATCAGCTGGAACGTAAACGGACTCCGTGCCTGCGAGGGCAAGGGCTTTAGTGACATATTCAGACAGTTGGACGCCGACTTCTTCTGCCTGCAAGAGACAAAGATGCAGGCCGGCCAGCTTGACCTGACCTTTCCGGGCTACGAGAGCTACTGGAACTCTGCCGAAAAGAAAGGCTATTCGGGCACGGCTATCTTCACCCGCCAGAAGCCACTGTCAGTGACCTACGGCATAGGCCATGACTTGCACGACCATGAAGGGCGCGTCATCACACTCGAGATGCCCGCCTTCTTCCTCGTGACCTGCTACACGCCCAACTCGCAGGACGGGCTGAAGCGGCTGGACTACCGCATGCAGTGGGAGGATGACTTCCAGGCCTACCTGCGCAGACTTGACGAGCAGAAACCCGTTGTGCTGTGCGGCGACCTGAACGTGGCCCACGAGGAAATCGACATCAAGAACCCGAAGTCCAACCGGCGCAACGCGGGCTTCACCGACGAGGAGCGTGCCAAGTTCACACAGTTGCTGGCCAGCGGCTTCAGCGACACTTTCCGCACGCTGTATCCCGAGCAGGTAACCTACTCCTGGTGGTCATACCGCTTCCAGGCCCGCCAGAAGAATGCAGGATGGCGCATCGACTACTTCGTGGTGAGCAACCGCCTGATGCCCAACGTCACCGATGCCAAGATCCACACCGAAATCTTCGGCTCCGACCACTGCCCGGTGGAAGTTGACCTGCAAGGGCTATAGAGGCTTTTAGGACCTATAGGAGTATAGTATAGGACCTATAAGAAAAGGGCGGCAGAATGATTTCCTCATTCCGTCGCCCTTTTCTTATGCTACGCTGTTCTCAGAACGAGTAGGTGGCTGTGAAGAGTAGCTGATGGCGCTTGTTGTCCACTTTGACCATGTCAGCCACATTGTCGAAGACAGGCTCACTGGCAAATGTCTCGGAATAGAAGGGAGAAAAATCACCCTTCTGCATGGCATACTGATAGGCTACCGACAGGTTCCAGTTACTGGACTGATAGCCCAAGCCGCAGGTGATGCGGTGCGTGGCACCCCAGTTCACGAAATCTGTAGCGCTGCTCACGTTAGAGCCTACCGACGAGATGCAGCCATCCTTGAACCCGTCCTTCTCGTACATGGGCGACACATAGTTGTAACCCAGACGCACGGCCAGTGCGGGATCGGGCTTGAACTCCACGCCTGCCTTCACGGTCGACACGCCCTTCAGCGTCTTCGACGTGTGCAGGTTCATCATCTTGTCGCTCTCGCTGGCATCGTCACCCCAGTCATCGGTATAGGCCTCGCGACTGTCCAGGTTGGTGTAGTCAGTAAACTCGTAGCTCAGTCCCATTGCCAGATACTGGCCGATAGTGTGACCGGCCGAAAGCCCGAACTTCCAAGGTGTGTAGAGCTTGAACTCGTAGTTGTCACGGCCGTCAGCGTAGAAGTTATTGTCGTCGTAGCGGGTATAGTTCGACGTGCGCAGGTTGTACCACGTAGGGGTGGCCACCGAGACGCCGAAACGCAAGGGCGACTCCTCTATGGGACGGAAGATGACACCCAGCTTCAGGTCAGCACCCTGGCCCGTAACGGTACGGTCGTCGCTGATTACGGCAGGCGAAAACTCATAGTCCACGAGATTCTCGCTATACTCGCCGTAGTGGGTGTAATGCACGTCGTGCAATCCCAGGGTGATGCCCCAGTAGAACGAGTTGTCCACGTTTCCGCTCAAGTTGAAGTCATACTCACCGATGTATCCCGTATGACGACGGTCCAGTGCATAGCGGTCGGCCTCCATGTAGTGCCAGTCCTTCGAGCCGGGATTCTGCAGATTGTTCAGCACCTCATCGTAGATTTCGTCAAGGAGCGAGCACGACAACAGCTGTTTGTCGCCGTCATACAGATATCCTTCAGCAAACTTGTTGGCAGTGAGTTTGTTCTGCGAAGCGCGGTTCAGGCGATCGGCTACCGACAATATCTGGTTGAAGTTACGGCTCTTGTGATAGTTGAAAGCAAAATTCACGAAATCAGTGCTGCTAATCTGATTGGTCCACACAAAGCCCACCTGGTCGAAGCTCACGTTCGTAGTGTGCCCGCCACCGAAGCTCTTGGCACCCTCCTGATTGATGAAACCAACCGACGCGCTGGCACTCGAACGGCGGAAGAGGCCAATGCCTGCGGGATTGGTGCTAATGGTCGAGATGTCGGCACCCAGCGCCTCCATGGCACCGCCCATGCCCACATAGCGAGCCGTACCATTCAGGTCCTCGGTCGCAAGCTTTGCATTCTCGTATGTTTCCTGTGCTGCCACTGGCACAGCCAGCAGTGCCAGCAGCATTATGTTCAACGTCCTTTTCATATTCATTTCAGTTTATGTTATGATGTGTCTATCCTTATTATATTTATTGGCAACCTTCACGTTCTCACCTTCTGCCACCAGCCGAACGGCTGCCACCAGAAGAGCTGCCGGCCGAACGGCTGCCCATGGAACTGCCACCACCGAAGGAACCGCCCGAGGAACGACTGCCCATTGACGACGAACTGCTGCGACTGGGTGTGTAGGTCGATGAGCTGCTGCGACTGGGCGAGTAGGACGACGAGCCGCTGCTGCCTATGGAACGGCGGGTGACACTACCCTGGTTGCTGCCTGCCGAGCGCACGCCACCGGAAGTACGCGACACCGAGCGCTCGCCATTCATCCGGCTGCCAGCCGAACCATTGCGTGTGTATCCGCTGTAGCGGCCTGTAGCAGCTCCGCGACTGCCCGAACTGATAATGCGTCCACGACCGGTGGTAGGACGATGATAGACATAGCCACCGCCACCGAAGCCTACGGGATAGGGATGATGCCAGTACCAGGAATCATAGGGTCTGCCCCAGCGGCCATAATACCAGTGGTCGTAGTACCAAGGATCGCCATAGCCCCAGTACCAGGGGTCGTAATAGCTGTCGTACCAGGGATAATAGGATGAATAGTACCAAGGCGAGTGCCATGAATACCAGGAATCACGACTGCCGTCGGCATAGCCCTGCTGGTACAGGTCGGTGCTTGGCGTATAGTCGTCGAAACGAGCCATGTGCTTCGTCAGGCGATAGTCGGCCGTGGAGTCGGGATAAACACCTGCCTCTGCCGAGAAATCAATCACATCCGTGAGCGAATCTCCTGGAATGGCCTGATAGTAGCTGCCATGCCGGTTGTACTCATCGACAGAACGCGACGAACCGCTATAGGCATCTCCGAACATGGACTGCTCGTAGGCCTTTGCAGCCTCGCGCACAGCTTTTTTCGTCGGGACGAAGTACACATCGTCCTGAGCTGGTACTGAGAGTGCGCTCGCACCCAGCAAGACCGATAATAGAACTATTCTCTTCATATCTCTTACTATTGGATTATACTTTCACGATGCAAAATTATCACTAATTTCAGCGCAAAGATACGGAAAAACCCTAAAACGCGATAGGTTTTTCCCTATTTTTTGTAATTTTGCAGACAAAATTAACAACATCATGAAGTATTACGAAGTAAAATTCCACGTGCAGGCCCCTACCCCGCTGCTCACCGATGCCTGCGACGTGCTCAGCGCACTGGCCGGCGAGGCTGGGTTCGAGTCGTTCGAAAATACCGACTACGGCATCACTGGCTATGTGCAGCAGTCACTCTTCCAGCGTAACCTGCTCGATAGTCTGCTGGCCGGTTTTCCCATGGAGGACGTCAGTGTGAGCTATGAAGTGACCGAAGCCGAAGACCGTGACTGGAACCAGCAATGGGAAGAGACGGGCTTCGACCCCATCCCCATAGGTTTAGGCAGGCGTTTCCTGATTCATGATGGCCGCCACTTGGCCGGCTACAACGTCGCCGACTATGAAATGCCCATCGAAATCGATGCCCGGCTTGCCTTCGGCACAGGCAACCACGAGACCACTTGCATGATTCTGGGCCTGCTGCTCGACATGGACCTGACTGGCAAGCGCGTGCTCGACTGCGGCTGCGGCACGGGCATTCTGAGCATTGCAGCCCTGATGACAGGTGCCCAAGCGGCCGTGGGCTACGACATCGACGAGTGGAGCGTGGACAACTCCCGCCACAATGCAGTTATCAATCGTGTGGACTCGCAGTTCACACCGCTTCTCGGCGATGCCACAGTCCTCGACACCGTCGAAGGCGATTTCGACCTCGTTCTGGCCAACATCAGCCGCAACACCCTGCTGGCCGACATGGATCGCTTCTGCCAGAAGCTGGCCCATGGCGGCAGACTGGTGCTCAGTGGATTCTATAGCGAGGACAAGCCCCTGCTCACTGCGAAAGCCTCGTCGCTGGGACTACGCCTTGTGTGCGAGAAGACCAACGGCCCGTGGCAGTGCCTGTCCTTCCAGAAAGAGCCTACAGCTCGGCGTCGCTCTTGTTGAAGGTGGTTCCCTGACGCACGTCGCCAGTGTCGAAGCCCAGCTTCAGCCAGCGCTTGCGCTGGTCGCTGGTGCCGTGGGTGAACGACTCGGGCGTAGCCCTGCCCTGAGCTTTCTTTTGCAGCCAGTCGTCGCCGATGGCCTTGGCCAGCTCCAGACCCTTCTCCAAGTCACCATACTCCAGCGAGTGGTTCATCTGTTCCTCGTGGTGAGCCCATACGCCGGCATAGAAGTCGGCCAGCAGTTCCAGCCTGACGCTCAGTTTGTTGGCACTGACTTTATCGGTCTGGCTCATGGCCTGATGGGCCTTGTTCAGCGTGCCCGTCAGATACTCCACATGATGGCCTATCTCATGGGCAATGACGTAGGCATAGGCAAACGTATTGCCCTCGACGCCCAGCTGTCGTTTCATCTGGGTGAAGAACGAAAGGTCTACATACAGTTTCTGATCGCCCGAGCAATAGAACGGACCCACGGCAGCAGTGGCCGACCCGCAGGCAGAGTTCACCTGATTGGTGAACAAGACCAGCGTGGGATACTGGTATTCGCCCCAGCCATTCTCACGGAACACCTCGGTCCACACCTCCTCGGTGCTGGCCAGGATTTTCTTGCAGTCCGATGCCAGTTCCTGTTCCTCCTCGGTAAAGTTCTGCTCATCAACCGTCTCCGTAGGGCCCTGCATCTGCTGTTGCACAACGTTCTGCACCACATCGCCAATGTTGCCACCCTGCATGAAGGTCATCAGCGCGATGATCAGTATACCTCCGATGCCGCCGATACCGGCCTTGGCTCCTGTACTCATGCCCCGACGATCCTCTACGTTGGAGCTCTCTCTTCTTCCTGATAGTTTCATAATCGTTTTGTTTATTTAGTTATTCAAGTTTCGCATTCGCTCAACTTCAGGAGTTAAAAGGAGTTAGAAGGAGTTCTTGCCTTGCAAGCGACCAGAGGTCGAGCGATCGGCCTTCGGCCTTAGGAGTTAGAGTCGTTAGTTTTG
>Ga0247611_10009186_pt1 | contig 11961 bp, 13 predicted proteins | sample 177DNAGHGhighgp2_FD_192422 | JGI IMG/M metagenome (GOLD analysis project Ga0247611, IMG submission 192422) | Sheep rumen microbial communities from Palmerston North, Manawatu-Wanganui, New Zealand - 1770 DNA GHGhigh gp2 | ecosystem: Host-associated > Mammals > Digestive system > Stomach > Rumen... | reverse complement strand
TTCTAATTATTAGCTCTCTGTTATAAATAAAAAAAGGGCTATTGGGATATGCCTTCTTGAAGAGTGTTCTTGTTGGGCTGGATTTGCAGTCCAGCCCAATGGGGTAACAGGATTTGCAATTCGCAATAACAATGTCCGCCTAAATTCCAGTTACAAGTGCAACACTGAGTAGAAAAAAAACACCAAGGTAATAATAATATATAGGGTTTTGCGTTATAGTGGAGTTATGATTAAAGAAAATCTTACTAAGGTGCGTTCAACCCTTGCCGACGGAGTGCGGCTGATTGCGGTGTCAAAGACCAAGCCTGTGACTGACCTACAGGAGGCGTATGATGCAGGCCAACGGTTGTTTGGCGAGAACAAAGCGCTGGAAATGCGCGACAAACATGCCGTGCTGCCAAATGATATAGAATGGCATTTCATTGGCCATTTGCAAACCAATAAGGTCAAATATATTGCTGAGTATGTCAGCATGATTCACAGCATTGACAGCCTGCACCTGCTGGAGGCAGTGGACAAGGAGGCTACAAAGCATGACCGCGTGATTGACTGCCTGCTGCAGTTCCATATTGCCACCGAGGAAACCAAATTCGGATTGGATATGACAGAGGCTCAGGCTTTGCTCGAATCGCCTGAATATGCGCAAATGAAGCATGTGCGCATCGTGGGTGTGATGGGCATGGCCACCAACACCCCCAATCGCGACTTGGTGCGGCAGGAGTTCCGCACGCTGCATTCCTATCGCGACCAACTGGCTGAAAAATATTTTGTTGGCCACCCTGAATTCAAGGAAATCTCAATGGGAATGTCTCACGACTATGACATCGCCATGGAAGAGGGCAGCACGCTGATACGCGTGGGTACCTCCATCTTCGGCGCCCGCGACTATGGTGTCCCCGTTAACGACTAAATCAGTGATATAATATGCAAATATTTAAGAAAAGACATCAGATAGTCTTGTCCTATATTATTATCACGCTTGGCATCCTGATTTACACCTTTGCATGGTCGGCAGTGATGCTTCCAGCCAAAATTGTAGGTGGTGGCGTGAGCGGTATCTGTTCGGTGCTCTATTATGCTGCGGGTATTAAAATACCCATCGGTGTCATGAGTCTCATTATTAACGCCATTTTGGTGCTAGTGGGCTTTAAGTTTTTAGGTTCAAAATTCGGAGCCAACACTATTTATGGCATCATTATGTCTTCTTTGAGCTTTATTTTGTGGCAGCAGGTGCTGCATGTGGAAACCCTTTTTGACGTCAGCCAGTTTGGAGGTTTCATGTGTGCCATTATTGGTGGCGCTTTGTGCGGGGCTGGTATAGGCATCACTTTCTCCAGAGGAGCTAACTCAGGTGGTACGGACATTATAGCTCTGATTCTGAGCAAATATTATAATATTTCCCCAGGTAAGGTCATCATGTATCTCGACATTTTCATCATCGGAAGCTCTTTTTTTGTTTCCCATAAGATCGAGAATGTGATTTTCGGCTATATTGTCATGGTCACAATGACTTACGTTCTGGACATGGTGCTGGACGGCAACAAGCAGTCCTATCAAATTATGGTATTCTCCGAGAAAAACAATGAAATCGGCGACACTATCACCACCGAGGTTGGGCGCGGCGCCACTTTGCTGGATGCCGAGGGCTGCTATAGCCATCAGCAGCGTCCGGTGCTTATCGTCATGGTTCACAAGACCGACAAACCCCATGTGATGCAAATAATCCACCGCATTGACCAAGATGCCTTTATCTCAGTCTCTAAGACCCAAGGTGTGTATGGCCGTAATTTTGAAAAACTCAAACTCTAAATGAAACTCATTTCTCCATCCCTTCTTTCTGCCGATTTCGGCAACCTGCAGCACGACATAGAGATGCTGAATGCCAGCGAATGCGACTGGCTTCATGTCGACGTAATGGACGGTATTTTCGTCCCCAATATCAGCTTTGGACAACCTGTCATTAAACATATCAAGAAACATGCGCAGAAACCGCTAGATGTCCATCTGATGATTATGGATCCTGGGCGTTATGTCAATGATTTCAAGGCAGCAGGTGCTGATATTTTAACTGTCCACTACGAGGCTTGTACGCATCTTGATAGAACTCTCCATGCCATTAAAGATGCTGGGATGCAGTGCGGTGCGGTGCTCAATCCGGGCACAGCGGTTATGCTTCTGGAAGATACGGTACAACTATGTGATGTGGTGCTTCTTATGTCGGTCAACCCTGGTTTTGGTGGCCAAAAATTCATCGAGAACACTTATAATAAGGTTCGGCAGTTGCGCGACCTCTGCAACAGAAAGAATCCACAGTGCCTTATCGAGGTGGACGGCGGCGTGACTACCGAGAATGCCCATCTGCTGTTCGAGGCCGGAGCCGATGTCCTCGTGGCTGGCAGCTCGGTGTTCAAATCGGCTAATCCTACCGAAACAATAAAACAATTGAAGAAGTGAACCGCCCATCGCTAATACTTGCCCCGGGTAAAGACAAAGCCGTTCTGCGCCGCCATCCATGGATCTTTTCTGGTGCAGTGCGCAAACGTGTGGGCTCACCGAAGGAGGGCGAAATTGTAGATGTGTATGGTTCTGACGGCAAGTGGTTGGCAGCCGGACATTTCCAAGACGAAAGCATCATCTGCAAAGTGCTCAGTTTCGATACGCCCGACGTTGACCCCGAAGCCCATCCCGATTTTTGGCGAGAGCGTGTCCATCAAGCGGTAGAGTATCGCAGACGGCTGGGATTCTTTGATATGAAGGAAACCAATGTTTTCCGACTGGTTCATGCTGAGGGTGATTTCTTGCCGGGACTAGTGGCAGATTTTTACAACGGAGTTTTGGTTCTGCAGGCGCACAACGTGGGTATGCACAATGCCTTTCCCCTTTTGTCACAACTCTTCACCGAGGAATTGCAACTAAAGTCTATTTTCGACAAGAGTTCCTCCACAATTCCCGGTGGTGGGGTAGAGGATGGCTATATTTGGGGCGAAGAACCTGTCGAGTGGGAGATTTGTGAAGACGCTAATCGTCTGTTGATAAACTTCTTCGAAGGACAGAAAACAGGTTTTTTTGTGGACCAACGTGAGAACCGCCATCTTGTTTCCTCGCTTGCGCAGGGCAGCCGAGTGCTCAATTGCTTCGGCTATACAGGTGGTTTCAGCCTAGGCGCCCTGAAAGGAGGCGCCAGCTATGTCGAGACAGTAGACATCAGCAAGAAAGCCATAGAGCTCTGCAACCGCAATGTAGCTTTAAACTATGGTTCAGAAGCGCCCCATAAGGGGGTGGTTGCCGATGTGTTGCAATATTTGGACACCGTCAGCAATCAGTTCGACCTCATCATCCTCGACCCTCCTGCTTTCGCCAAGAATCATCGCAGTCTGCAGCAGGGGCTCAAAGGGTACCGCAATATTAACCAAAAGGCAATGGAGAAGATTCGACCTGGCGGACTTCTATTCACCTTCAGCTGCTCGCAGGCCGTCAGCCGCGATGATTTCCAAACCATGTGTTTCACCGCTGCAGCCAATGCCCACCGAAAGGTGCGTATTGTGCGCCAGCTGCCCCACGCTATGGACCATCCCGTAAGCATTTATCATCCAGAAGGAGAGTACCTTAAAGGGCTGCTACTGAGCATAGAATAATAAAGATTTAGCAACAAAATACTGAACAAATCAGCCATTTATTGGCAATAAAAACTATCGTATGTGCGAAACTGAGAAAGGATATCTGAAAATAGACCAATACGACGAGAAATGTGTGGCTGAAATGGCCATGCATTATAAGGAAATCCTCCGCCTGCTGGGCGAAGACCCAGAGCGTGAAGGGCTTCTGAAGTCGCCGGAACGCATTGCCAAAGCAATGCTTTTCTTCACCAACGGCTACGACCTCGACCCAGAGGAAATCCTCAGGTCTGCACTTTTTCACGAGGATTATAAGCAAATGGTGGTGGTGAAGAACATCGAGCTTTACTCGCTTTGTGAGCACCACATGGTACCTTTCGTTGGCAAAGCCCATGTGGCCTACATTCCCAACGGCACTATCGTGGGATTGAGCAAGATACCCCGCATAGTGGATGCTTATGCCCGCCGTTTGCAAGTGCAGGAGAGACTCACCCGTCAGATTAAGGACTGCATTCAAAATACGCTGAACCCCTTGGGTGTGGCTGTGGTGATAGAGGCTCAGCACATGTGCATGTCCATGCGGGGCGTTCAGAAACAGAACAGTGTCACCACAACCAGCGATTTCACCGGAGCCTTTATCAAGGATCCCAAGACCCGCGAGGAGTTCATGAACATCATCGGACAAAACCTTCATTAAAAGAATTGTAAAAATGAAAAAGTTACTTGCATTAGCTATCGCCTCACTACTTTTCGTGTCGGCTTCCTACGCCCAACTGACCCATACCGCCAATGGCACAGTGGATCAGAATGCCACCAATATCATCAAAAAAGCCTCAGCCAAAATGTCGGGCACAGTTTCTTTCTCCGTCACCGTGGTAAACTACGATGCCAATAAAAAAGAAACCTTCCGACAGAAAGCCGATGTGCTATACAATGCTCCGCGCTATCGTGTCAAAGCCGGTTCCGTGGAGATTTATTGCGACGGCAAGTCGGTCTGGCAGGTCAACAAGTCGGCCAAAGAAGTGGTGGTCACACCCATTGCCGACAGCGACGACGACCTGACTAACCCCGCCCGTCTGCTGGCCAACTACAGCAAAAACTATCGTGCCAAATTCATCCGCGAGGAGGAGAACGGCACCTCCATTGTCGATCTGCAACCCAACAAAGGGCGCAGCTATCACAAAATCCGTATCTATATCGACAAAAACGGTCAACTGAAAAAATTAGAGCAGCACAACTACGACTCCTCCCGTAGCGAATACACCGTCAGCAACTTTAAAAATGTATCCGCCTCCGATGCCGACTTCGTCTTCGACACCAAGGCCAACCCCGGAATCGAGGTTATCGACATGCGGTAATCTTTACATCAATTTGCTAAAACAATACTATCCATGTCTTTACTACTTCTCCTAGAAACTGCCACACCTGTCTGTTCCGTCGCGCTGGCGCGAGACGGCCAGGTCGTGACCGAATTGCATTCCAACGAACAGAATGCCCATTCCTCCAAGCTGTCACCCTTCATAGACCAGATTTTCAAACAGTGCGGTATTCGACCGGCTCAACTCGACGCCGTCTGTGTATCCAGTGGCCCTGGAAGTTACACAGGGCTTCGGATCGGAGTCAGTTCTGCCAAAGGACTCTGCTATGCCCTCGGCAAGCCGCTCCTTTCTGTGCCCACCCTCCAAGGCATGGCCATGCAGTATTTCACCGCCCATCCCGATTATACCGGTCTGGTCTGCCCAATGATTGACGCCCGCCGCATGGAGTGCTACACTGCCTTCTACAACCGCCAGGGCGAAGTTCGGCCTGTCGATGCCGACATCATCGTACCAGGCATTTATGACACCTATCTTGAAAAGGGAGAAGTCGTCTTTTTAGGCGATGGAGCCGAAAAGACCCGTGATATTCTGGGTATACATCCCAATGCCAAATACGCGCCCGACTTCCAAATATCTGCTGCCGGTATGCTGTCCATTGCCCTGAAGAAACTGCAGGACAACCAATTGGAGGACGTGGCCTACTTCGAACCCTATTACCTAAAAGACTTTGTCGCTAAAAAATCGGTAGTGAGGGGGCTCCGATAGACAACCAACAATTAGCATGCTCCGCTATACCATCAAACGGCTCCTCTATGGCCTCCTAGTATTACTCGGAGTCGTCACGCTTGTGTTCTTTCTCTTCAATATCCTTCCTGGCGACCCGGCTCGAATGATGCTAGGCCAGCGGGCCGACGAAGAGAGCATAGCCATTATCAACAAAGATTTGGGGCGCGACAAACCAGTGGGAGTCCAATATCTGAACTATCTCAACGACCTGTTACCCATTTCATTCCACAACAATTGCGACCCAGAGAATTTCTTTTTTCTTTCAGAAGAAAAATACGCCCCCTATACCACCCTGTTCACAGCCGGTCATACCACTGTGGTGCTCAAAGCCCCCTATCTCAGGCGCAGCTACCAGTCCAAGCGTAAGGTTTCAGAGATAATTACTGCCGCTTTCCCCCAGACAGCACTCCTTGCCTTGGTGGCACTCTCCATCGCCCTGGTCCTTGGCATCTTGCTCGGAGTGCTTTCGGCTTTGTACAAAGACAGCTGGGTCGACCGCCTCACCCTGGTGCTATCCACTTTGGGCATGTCGCTGCCTTCCTTTTTTGCGGCCATTCTCATCGCATGGTTCTTCGCGTATGTGCTAGCCGACTATACCCACCTGAACATGTTCGGCAACCTCTACACCATAGACGACTACGGCACTGGCGAATACCTGGACCTCAAAAACCTCATCCTCCCAGCCCTCACCCTGGGCATCCGGCCTTTGGCCACCCTCACCCAGCTCACCAAGAACAGTATGCTTGAAGCCCTCTCTCAGGACTATATCCGCACGGCACGTGCCAAAGGGCTGCCTTTTCGTAGGGTGGTCTTCCATCACGCCCTCCGCAACGCCATGAATCCTGTGGTCACTTCGGCTTCGGGTTGGTTGGCCGGACTGCTGGCTGGTGCCGTTTTCGTAGAATATGTTTTCGACTGGAAAGGCATGGGCATCGTCATTGTCGATGGGCTGGACAAATACGATTTCCCCGTTGTCATGGGTTCCATCCTTTTCATCTGCGTGCTGCTAATCGTCATCAACATCATCACCGACATTCTCTACGGCCTCCTCGACCCGCGGGTGCGCATACAGTAAGAATCGCTATCGAACCCTGTGTCTCAGGTCGGACAATAGTCGGCAGAAAAGGATAAGCGAGATGGGCAGTATGGCTGCGTTCAGCTGTTGCGGAAGCGGTCCAATAGTCATGACCATTGCGGCCAGCAGCATAACCATCTGAAGGCATATCATCCATTGTTTGCTGCGGCGTTGTGCAATGGCAAAATAGAGGAACAGCGGTGACGCCCACAATATATTGAAATTAGGCTTAGTGCAGTAGTGCTCTGTGAAGAACCATAGGAAGACAACCAACACCGAAACAAGGAATGTAACGCTGTAGATGATAGCATCCAACCAATTGAGCCTCCAATTCTTGCTCCATTCGAAAAGTGTCAGAAGCAGCACCACAAAGAAAAGCACCCAGAACAAAAGGGTAGGGGATATGCTTCTGGCCAGAGGCATCCGGGTCTCGGCAAGCACCTGCTGCGAAGGGTCGACAACAGGCTGCTGGGTGTTGTCCACTTTCATGGTGTCCAACAGGTGCATCATCTCTATGGGCGAAAACATATACTCATAGTTACTGCAGCGGTGGTCGCAACGCTGCCCTAGGGCAATGTCAACCCCCAGCCTCCACCAGAGCAGGCTTTCTTCGGTATTTTTGTATACTATATCGCGGTAGGAAAGGTTCGTGTCCGCCACTGTCTCGGGGCTCAGCCTGCGGTGGTCTAGACAATTCACCACCATGTCGCGCACCCGTGTGGCGCAGTTGTCACGAAAGAAATCGTAGCTATAGTAGCGATATTGCGGCAGATAGTTGGTTTCCAGCAGGACAAAGAGATTGTTAAGCTCCTGCTTACTTATTCTCAGCTTCTGCTCCCAAACGGCGCGCCCCTCGTAGGCGTATTCAAAGAGAAACGACTCATACGTCGTTCGGCTGAGACAGTAGTCCAGCCGGCCGCAGGCAAACGACCAATAGAAATGCGGCTTATCGAAATCGAAAGTGCCGTAGTTGTAAACCAAATCTAAACCAAGCGTTGAATCGCACACACGTATGGCGCTGTGTCCAAAGGAGGTATAAAACTCTTCACCAGGGCCGCAGGTGAGCACACTGGCAAATGCCGAATCGGTAAGGTCGGCCTCTAAATGCTGCGCCTTTGCCATCGGCGCCAGAACTAATAGAACTAGAAATAAGAAAACCTGTTTTTTCATGAGCTTAGGCTTGGGTTTGGGGAACTGACTCAATATCGGGCACATGCACCATCTCCGTGTTGCCGAAGTGGGGCGCTTTGGGCGCGGCCGGATCCAGATGCACATCCAGTTGTGGGAAAGGAATAGAAATGTCGTTGGCATAGAATGCCTTGTATATATTTTCGCTCAATCTCAGCCAAACAGTCCAGTAGTCCTCCACTTTCACCCACAGCCACAGGGCAAAGTCCACCGAACTGCTGCCCAATTCCTTCACCGCAATGGTGGGGGCTTTGGGTTCGTGCAGTATGAGCGGGTCACTGTCCACCACCTGTTTTAGCACCTCTTTCACCTTATCCAGGTCGCTGCCGTATGCCACGCTGGCCACGGCATCGAGGCGTATAATCGGTTCGCGCGTGTGGTTGATAATGGTTTTGTTCGACAACTCGCTATTGGGAACAATAATACTGCGGCCGTTGAAAGGCTGGATAGTAGTGTTGAAGATGCGTATTTCGCGCACATAGCCCTTAAACTCGCCAGTCTCGATATAGTCGCCCACCTTGAAATTATGCAGCATCAGTATCATCACACCGCCTGCAAAGTTCTGCAATGTGCCCTGTAGGGCCATGCCCACGGCCAGACCCAGCGCGCCCAGAATGGCAATGAACGAGGTGGCCTTAATGCCAATCACATCCATGGCCATAATGATAAAGAGTATCTTCAGCAGCACGTCTATCAGCGACGAGAAGAAGCCCTTAATGTTCGACTCCGCATGGCGTTTCTCCAGCACCCGGTTGATAGACTTCTTAATGACCTTGATGATTTTGAACCCAATCCAAAGGATAAGGATGGCGCCTATCAGTTTGGGAATAAAGCCAATGAACATCTGAAAGGCGTAGTCCATCGCATCGCGCAAGAGGGTGTTCTCTCCGGTGAATAGGCCTTTCACGTCGTCCAAATCCATATTGGCAATGCTGTCTTTCACGGCGCGTGAAATGCTGTCGCTCTCAAGCAGGGTCTGCGTGAACTCGTCCTTTGGCAGGTTTTCGGGTGTCTGCCCGGGTGTTTGGGCAAGCGCCAGAACGGTGGGAGTGTTGTCGTCAGTCGGTAGCATAACTATCTATTAAATCAAATTGCAAAAATACTACAAATATTTTAATTGTCAAAAAAAAACTTCCTCTTCCATCTTGTGTGGCAAGCAAAGCCATGTTTGTCACCTTTTTCCACATCACCCATTGCCCCTTCCGCCTCAAGCTCAAACAGAAAAACCACCGTGGCAGGGGAAAGAAGTAGCGCCAAAAACAAAAAAGATTCTGTCTCATTCGGCAAAAAGTCGTATCTTTGTAATCTCAAAAAGACTAAAAAAAATGGTTATCGATTTTAATAACATTGAGTTGTCCCTTCTGCCCAATTTCAAAGGGGGAGAGGGCGTTACGAAAACCCGCATGGTGTTCGACGGCACCAACAAGATAATGCTGGGCACCCTAGAACCCGGCTGCACCATCGGCTACCACCTCCACGACACTTCCAGCGAAATCATCTACATTCTCAGTGGCCGCGCCCGCTGCCTCTTCGACGACGGCGAGGAAACCCTCCTCCCCGGCATGGCCCACTACTGCCCCAAAGGCCACAGCCACAGCCTCATCAACGCCAGCCCCACCGAGCCGCTCAACTATTTTGCCGTCGTGCCCGAACAATAGTCCCTCCATGGAGAAAGTCACCAATTGTCCCGAGATGATGGACCTCATCCAGCGCATGGGCTTCCTGCCTTTGCTCTACAGCGGCATACCCGGCTTTTCGGCCGACGAAATGGTCGACCCCTCCTGCCGCTACCGACTTCTGCCCGATGGCGGATGGGAATGGCCCCTATGGAAATGGAAGGGCAACATCGTCACCGAAGGCCGCTGTGTCTACGGCAAGTTCTTCGCTGGCAAGGCCGGCTTCATCACGCTCGACTGGTGGCCCGATTTCTGCAACTACAGGCGCAGCCGTCACCCCCAACCCGAGGAAGGCTCTGTCGAGGACACCATCCTCCTCATCCTCCGCACCAACCGCAGCATGATCACGCGCGAGCTGCGCGCCGCCTGTGGCTTCACCGGTCCCAAGATGCGCAGTCGTTTCGACGCCTACGTCACCCGCCTCCAATCGGCCTGCCGGGTGGTGACCGAAGATTTCGTCTACCCCCACGACAAGCACGGCCGCCCCTACGGCTGGGGATGGTCTCTCCTGACCACGCCCGAACAGCTCTACGGCCACGAGGCCTGCCTCTGCCAGCGTTCGCCCGACGAGTCGTACCGCCGCATTCTTGACCACCTCGCCCAGCTGCTCCCACAGGCCACCCCCAAGCAGCTCGCCAAAATCATCGATTAGGTTCCCCTCCGGGTCTCTCGGCCCGCCCCTTCCGAATGTCAGCTACCCCATCGGCTCCATCGGCGCTTTCGTGGAGCGCTTGGTATTTCCCAACTTCACCTACGACTACAACGAGCAGGGCCGCCGCCGCCATCCCATCATCGAAAAGCAAACGGCCATGATTTTCACCATGAACATACCCGAACAGGCCATGCCCGAATGACATCACCCCGTCCTGCTGGGCACCTGCGCCAAGCAATTGGAAGAAAACTTCGGCCACAGCGAAACCCTCTACGCCTGCAACATCTACCAGTTTGCCGACTACTCGCGCTATGCCTTTACCTATTTCAGCGAGGAAGAGAAGCGCCGCTACTGCGACGAGCATTTCCCACAGGATTTGGCCAATGCACACGCACTAGGCCGTCGACTGGTGGAGCAGGCCAAGTGACGGCCTTCGGTGGCCGTGCCGTCAGGCGTGGCCGTCACCTCCTCCCGCATGGTAGGCAGCCCACCCGGCAGGGGTCATCAGTCCGCGGGCATAGAGTTCGCGGACCCGCTGGCGATTCAGCTCGGTCCAATGGCTCCCTCTGCGGCGGGGCGAAAGCCGCTGCGCCAGCCTCCCGTCGGGCATACGCTTGTTCGTAGAGTCTATCCAGCCAAAACAGAGGGCCTCCTCGACCACCTCAACGTAGGGCAGCGTCCCAGACTGTGGGGTGCGCGAGCGCGAAGTGACCACCCAGCAGTGGGTGGCAGTGGCATGGTGCTCCATAAGCCAGAGGCGCAGCTCGTTGCGATGGCCGAATTCAAGCAGTAGGTCAATTCCCATGCGGTCAAAGTTTTTTAGTTCCTCTATTAACGCCCTTTTGCCTTTGTTATTGTCCGCGGCCAATCCCTCGTCTTTGCGCCGCCAGCAATCGCCGCTCCCCGCCGGCCTTGGCCTTCATCTCCCTTTTCGTTGCCTATTGCTCCTCGGTTTTCCAACCTCATGGCCGGGCATGGCATCATCCACCCGACGGCAGGTGTGCCTCCACCTTTTCCCTTTCTCCACTTCATCCTCTTTATTTCCTCTATAGATGGTCTATGGTTCTTTGGTTCCTGCTATCAAAGAACTGTGGACTACCGCTAGTAGACATAAACGGGCGGAAACGAAGAAAGGCCCCCGGATGGAGGGCCTTTCTCTCTATTGTGTTGTTAGTTACAGACTAGCAGAGCTCGTGGATTACGAGACCGGAACGCAGCTTGGGCTCAAACCAAGTGGTCTTGGGGGGCATGATGTTGCCGGTGTCGGCAATGTCGATAATCTGTTTCATGCTGACGGGATAGAGGGCGAAGGCGACCTTCATTTCGCCGTTGTCCACACGACGTTTCAGCTCGCCGAGGCCACGGATGCCGCCGACGAAGTCGATGCGTTTGTCGGTGCGGAGGTCTTTGATGCCGAGCACCTTGTCGAGGACGAGGTTGCTGAGGATGGTGACGTCGAGCACACCGATGGGGTCATTGTCGTTGTAGGTGCCGGGCTTGGCAGTCATTTTGTACCAGTGGCCGTCGAGGTACATGCTGTGTTCGTGCAGTTTGGTGGGTTTGTAGATTTCGGTGCCCATGTCCTGCAGGTCGTAGCTCTCGCCAACGGCGGCGATGAACTGCTCTTTGCTAAGGCCGTTGAGGTCCTTCA
>Ga0247611_10009184_pt1 | contig 11963 bp, 4 predicted proteins | sample 177DNAGHGhighgp2_FD_192422 | JGI IMG/M metagenome (GOLD analysis project Ga0247611, IMG submission 192422) | Sheep rumen microbial communities from Palmerston North, Manawatu-Wanganui, New Zealand - 1770 DNA GHGhigh gp2 | ecosystem: Host-associated > Mammals > Digestive system > Stomach > Rumen ... | reverse complement strand
GCAAAGATTTAAATTTAAAAATTATACCAATTGATACTATTTCTTTTGTTGTTAATCAATTTCAAGAAAACCATCTATTGGAATTTTTATTTGAATTAACAATAAATGATTTAAGAGATATAACTAATTCATTAGCTGGCAGTTCTTTGAATATTAATGATATCAATAATTATCAATTAATTAAAACTATCATAAATGAATTAAAAGAAAAAAGTGAATTTAAAGAAGAAAAAGATAAGGAAAATGATGAAATAAATGATGAGAAAAATAATAATAAAATAGATCAGCAATTAGAAGATGTTCAATTTATAAAAAAAATAATTCCTTTAATAAAAGACAAATTAAATGGAAAAAAAATTGAGGAATTTAAAGAGATTTTAGAAAGATGCTCTAAAAATATTCCAAAACTTTTTGTTTTATTTGAAAATAAAAGAGGATTCGATTCAAGTAAACAAGAAATAAAGAGCATAATGAATAGTTCAATTTTTGAAATATATAATGATAAAGATATTTTAACTTCAACTAATATAAAATATAATTGTAGATGTTTATTTAAAAATAAAACCAATCAAAAAATTTTTAAAGAATTACTTTCTTTAAAACAATTAGCATCTTTAAGTCAAAATAAAGAAAAAGAAGAGGAAAATCAAATATTGAATAAATTTATTGATTTAATTGATAATATAAAAGACATTCTTTCAATAATTGATAAAATTGCTTATAAAGGTTTTCCACACGAATTTTATTATTTAATAGATGTTAATGATGGAGAAACTGTCTGCAAAAATATGAATGTCAAAACCAAAAAATCAAAAAAAATATCTGAGGAAAAATCTTTTCTTATAAATTTATTAAATAATATTAATAATTTTCAAATTAATGCTTATAAAAATTTAGTTTATATTAAATTTTTTTATGGCCGACAATTAACAATATTCAATAATTACTTAAGAGAAAAAATAGGAAAATCTTCTATTAAAAATGAAGTTTCAAATTTAATTTACTATATTATAGGTAAAAAATTTAAAAAAGAACCTAAAAACTTTTTATATAAATCGTTATTATCAATTTCTCATAATGAATTTAATCTAAAAAATGAAAATAATAATACTTTTAATGAAGATAATAATATAGTTATAAATAAAAATAATGATTTAGATTCATTAAAAGAAAGAAAAAATTCAGATATAATATTTGGAATATCTTCTTCACAACAAAATTTAGACTTATCAGCTAGCACAAATATTACTGAAAATAATTTCATAAAAGCTAATCCAATACCTATAATGATTGAGGGAAATGAAAAAGAATTTGAAGAAATCATGAAAGAAATGTATACAAATGTAGACAATTATTTAAAAGAAATTATGAAATGTAATAATAAAATCAACATAGAGGAAATATTTGAAAGTTCAATAATTAAAAATAAAAATTATCAAAAATACAGAGGGTTTTTAATATATTCAACAGAAAATATTTATTTATCAATTTTAAAATTTTATCATGGATTAGTTGGAAATAATCCACCTAGATATTCTTTATTACTTTGTAATGATGAAACAACCTTAGAAGAATTAATATCTTTTATTTATTTGGCTTTATTATGCCCTTATCATTCACTTTTTATAATTGCAAAACCTGATAGACTAAATATTGATATAATTTATGAAATGGAAAATATTATCGAGAAATTTTATGAAAATGGAAAAATAGAAATTAAATCATATATTCTTTTCTTATTTAATGAAATAGGAAAATCTGAAATTGGAAAAGAATTAATGAATATGAACTTAGAATCCGCTAAAGAACCTGAAGAAGATTTAAGGGCTCTTAATTTTTGTTATAAAAATTCAAAAAATAAAAAAATTGAAAATAAGGATTATTTCAAATATATCGAAGTTGTATCTTCTATTAGGGCAGGACTTGGAAAAACCTTTTATATTAAAAAAAAATGCATTGAAGAAAATATAGAGTATATTTCTTTTCCAATAGGAGGAGAAGTTAAGAGGCAGACAATAATGAGAAGATTAAAAGACTTAAACTTAGACAAATCAAAAAAATATGGATTACATTTAGATTTTTCTGATACCAAGCAAAAGGAATTATTTGAAGATTTCATTTTTACTTTTTTAATTCAAAAAGTTTATACAAATAATGAAAATATTGTTTGTTATGAAGATAATGTTAAAATATATATAGAAATACCAAATGGATTTTTTAATTTTATGGACAAATTTAAATTATTTAATTTATTTTACAACTATAAAATAAATGAATTACCAAAATTAGAATTTTCTGAAAATCAGAGTTCATTTAATGATATTGAAGATATGGAATTTGATAAAAAAAATAAATTAAATTCGTTTTTTGAAATTCAAAAAAAGAATGATTCTTTAAACCATAATTATTTATATAAATCTGATATTCAAATTGTTTGCAATTATTTAAAATTTTTTGACTTGATGTCAAAGAAAAATTTATTTTTTTATAATTTAAACGAAAAGTTGAAAGAATTTCCATTATATGATTCTTGATTCTAAATTTATAGATAAAAAAGAATGTAATGAATTATTGAATAAGTTTTTCAGTAAAAATAATAAAAACAATGATCAAAAAAATAATGGAAAAGTCGACAAAAAAATATATATATCAAAGTATTAGCTGATCAATTAAGAAAGTTTTCTATTAATTTTTATTTAATGATAGAAAATCTTAAATCAGAAAATTTATCAGGTACTATAAGAACTGATATAATTCAAGCATTTATGGATTTAACAAACTATTTTACTATAGGAGCTTTTGAAGATATATTATCAGAATCAGATTCATCAGATAGTAGCAATAAATCTAATACAACTGAATTTGATGAAAATAATGCAATAATAAATTCATTATATAAATTGTCCGAAAAAGAATCAGCCTTTAATTTCAATAAATTGATTGATAAAGCATTTGTTTTTATTAATGAAGATGGTCAAAGTTTTACTATAATTACATGTGCACCAAAAACTTCTGATATTTATAAAAAATTAGATTCTTTATTTAACTCAGGGGCAAAATTTGGAGAAGATAAAGGTAAGCATTTAACTATTCCAGATTATACAGAAATGGTAAAAAATGAAGAATTTTTAGAGATAATTAAAAAAATAGTTGATAGTCGAGAAGATGTAAAAATATTGGCAAAAAAATTAGGCTCTTATGTTTTCAATGCAGATAACTTTTTTAAAATGGTTCAAATTTTAATTAGATTTAGAACAGGAATACCAGTCTTAATTATGGGCGAAACAGGCTGTGGAAAAACTAGTTTAATCAATGCAATTGTTGAAATTAATAATTATAAGATGCTTACATTTAATATTCATGCTGGAATTACTGATAATGAAATTGTTCAATTTATGGCAAAAAATAATTTATTAGAAAAAAATATTAGATATGATAATTATGATGATGATATTGAAAATTTATATAATATTTATAATGAGAATAATACTGATTCTAATTCTGTTTCAAATTTATCAATAGGTGTTCAAAATAATAAAAAAAATGAAGATAAATTAATAATAGTATTTTTTGATGAATTTAATACTTGCAATTCATTAGGACTATTAACAGAAATTATGTGCACAAGAAAATGTCAAAGTATAGATGTTAGAAAAAATATTGTTTTTGTAGGAGCTTGCAATCCATATAGAAAAATTACAAAAAAGTATAATGAGACAAATTCATTAATCAAAGAAGATTCTGAAATTTCCAGACAAAAATTAGTATATAATGTTAATCCATTAACTTATACTCAGCTATATTATATATTTAATTTTGATAGTTTAAGTGCAGAAAATGAAAAAAAATATATTACCGGTATAGTTGAGGCTGAAATAGAAGAATATATAAATAATAAAAGTAAATTAAATGAAGTAAAAAAATTAATGGTTGAAACTTTTATAACAGCTCAATCATTTATAAAAGAGAAAAATGGAAAAGAGTCGGTTAGTATGAGGGAAACAAGAAAATTTATGACAATATATAAATTCCTTATAAAAGATTTTAAAAGAAAAAAAGAGAAAATTACTAAAGTTGAAGATGACTATAAATTTTATTCAGATAAAGATGAATTAATGGCTCAAAAATATTGTATTGCCACTGCAATTTATATATGCTTTTATATAAGAATTTCTGAAAAACAAGATAAAGAGGATTTCCAAAAAAAAATGAAAGAGATTTTAGCTTTGGATTTTTGCACATATCCAAACCAATTACAAGATGAATTAATAAAAAATATTGAATTAGAAAAGGGTATTGCTCCAAATGAAATTTTACGTTTAAATATGTTTATCTGCTTCATAGGAATTTTAACAAGAATTTCTGTATTTATTGTAGGCCCTCCAGGTTGTTCTAAAACATTATGCTTTAATTTATTAAAAAATGAAATGAAAGGATATCATTCTAAATCTAATTTCTGGAAGCAGTATCCTCAACTTTTTGTAACATCGTATCAGGGCTCTTTAACTAGTACTTCAAAAGGAATTATTGATGTCTTTAAAGATTCAGAAAAAAAATTAAAAGATTATTATAAAGCTAAAGAACAAAAAAATAGAACAAAAGATAGTATAGATAAAGGAATTATTGTTTGTGTTTTTATTGACGAAATAGGACTCTGTGAAATTGCTCCATCAAATCCATTAAAACACTTCATGCTTATTTAGAATTAGATTATAAGAATACAAATATAGAAGAAAAACTAGCCTTTGTCGGAATTTCAAATTGGAAATTAGATGCTGCAAAAATGAATAGAGGAATATTTTTAAATGTTATCAATCCAACATCTGAAATAACACAAATGAAAAAAACAGCATTACAAATATCTAATATTTATAATAAAAATTCTGATTATTCAGAATTAATAGAGAAATTAACAGAAGCTGTTTTTAATTATAATAAAAAATTAAAAAAAGATTCTGCTGAACAAATATATTTTCATGGAGCAAGAGATTTCTATAATTTAATAAAAAATGTGGCAAAAAGACTAGAAAATAAATATAGCATAGAAAATGCCTTTTCTCAATCATTTCTTGCTATTGAGTCAAATTATAATGGTATAATCAGAAATGGCAAAAATTCTTCAGATATAGTAAAAGAACAATTTAAGGAATTATATCCAAAATATAGTTATACTGGAAAAGAGAATTTTGGTATAGTAGAATGTATTAAAAACAATTTAGAAGATAAGGATAGTAGATATTTATTATTAATAATGAAATCTAATTTAAGTCATTATTTAATTTTAAATATTTTGACTAAATTAAATAAAGATAAAATGTTTTATTATTTAGGAAGCTTGTTTGAAGATGATATTTATAATGAGGCTTATTGTGCCAAAACTATAAATAAAATTAAATACTATTTGGAACATGATTTGATTTTAATTTTAAAAAATTTATCTACTACATATGCTTCTCTTTATGATTTATTTAATCAAAGGTTCAATGTTATAAAAAATCAAAAATATGCAGAAATATCCTTAGGAGAAGTATCTAATTCTGCATTTGTTAACAATGGTTTAAAAATTATTGTCTTTATTAGAGAAGATGCAGCGAAGGAACAAGATCCTCCTTTTTTAAATAGATTTGAAAAATACTATATTTCTTTAGATAATTTACTTGATCCTAATTCAGAGAAAATAGCAAATAGAATATTGGAAAAGAGAAAATTATTTAAAAAGCATAAAAAATCAATACAATTCAATTTTGAAAATGAATTAATTAATTTTTATGATGAAGAAATAAAATGTTTAGTATTAAATAATATACTTCAAAAAAAAAGAATCTAATGAAATTGATGAGAATATTATAAAAAAAATATCAAAGACTTTACCACAAGAATTAATCGCATTTTTAAATCATTATAAAAACAAAAAAAAAGAAGAAGAATTTATTCAAAATATAAATAAATTTTATTCAAAAGCAATACATTCTAATTTGGAAGTATATATTAAAAAAACTTCTCATTCAATAAATGTGATTTATACTTTTACTCCTACTATTCGTTCAAATAAATTTAATTTTAATGTTAATAATGAAAAATTTGGAGAAATAAACTGTAGAAATTTAAAAAATATATATATAAATTTAATTAGAACAGAGCGTCAATTTGAATTAGATATAACTGATTTTTATGATTCAGAAAGTAAACTATTATTAGTTCATTTTGAAGAAAAAGATGCCCAAAACTTGGAATTTATAGTAATGTTTTTGGAAAGATTTGAAAAAGAGAAAAAATTGGATAATTTACAAAAAAAGCAAAAAATAGTTATAATATTAATTCATCTATCAAGAAAAAAAGAAGGGTATAATAAAGATATATTTGTGTCTAATTTATCAAGTTTTGAGCAAACATTTATTGATAATTTATATGGAAAAGATATTTTAATTACTGATATAATGAAGAAAAATATCAAAGAATTATATGTTAAGAGTAAATTAATTGATATTGATAAAATTTTAAATGACAATTTATATTCATATTTCCAAAGAATAGACTATTCATTCCAAGATGAAACAATTGAACAAAAAGATCATTTAGATAAAATTATTAATAAAATAAGGGATAAAAAAGAAATACAAAAGAAAATTAAAAATAGAATAATTAATCAAATAGAAAATGATTCAATAGGAAAAAGTAATGTTTTTGATAATATTTTTGAAAATTATTCATTTGAAACTCATAATGATTTTATTTCTATTTTATCTTCAGAATTAGAGAATAAATTCTTAAGATATTTAGGTAAATTTATTATTAATGCCGAAAAACAATCTATTTTTTCATCTCTAATAAATTTACCAGCTAATCTAAAAATTTTCTGGAATAAATTATTTGAAGAATTTATATTCATAGATGATGTTAATGATGGTATTAAATCTAATAAAATTAAAATTTGGACTAAGCTAAATTTGCCTTCAATTAATTCTATTAATCAAATAAAAAAAATTATAGAAAATGATAATTTTGAATACATTAAAAAATATCAAAAACAAGAAACTGAAATAAGAGAATATTGTCAAAATCCAGAGGATATTCTAAGTATATATGATGATGAAAATGAAGAAGAAGAAGAAGATGATGAAAAAAAAAATTTGATAAAAGAGTTTTTCGATAAAGAAAACTGTAATATAGATGATCCAAAATTTGAAAGTGTGAAAGAAGATATAATTAAATATTTTGGACCAGATAATAAAACTATTGATTATCTTAAATCTCAAATTGAAAAAGAAATATTGATTAAATCATTTGATAATGAAAACAAAAACGAACTTATTGAATTATTCTTCAAAGACTATTATTTTCATTTTATATCTTCAATAATACAAAATGAAGAAATTATTTATTATGAAATATTAAAATATTTAATAGAATTAAGATTTGAAAAAAAAAATGATAATATCTTGGCATTTTATTCTAAAAGTATATTATGGGCTCAAATTTATAAAGATGAATTTATATTTTTATTTAAAAATTTTGATATCTTAAAAAAAATATTCCCTGAAATAAATTTTTTAGATAAAGTAAAAGGAAAAATTGCTAATGGAGAAGTAAAATATATAATTTCATCACATCATCCAAGGCATAAAGAATTAATAAATAAACCATTCTTATTGCTATTAGATTCATTTTTCTATAATTTAATAGAATTAATAGAAAAATTAGATTCAAAAGAAGTTTTAAAAAATATAAATAATTTATCAGAAATCGTTGAAAATGGTGATATTTACAATATTAATTTAAGACTTAAATCAAAAGATTTTTATAGATTTAAGACATTAATGATTTCTATTAAATTATTTAATGATAAGAATGCTTATAATAAAGATATAATACTCGAATACATTGGTTACATTAAAAATGAAAGAAAAATGCTTTTGGAAAATAATATGGAGCAAGTTTCAAAACAAATAAAAAAACAATTAGAATTATTATCAAATAAATTACCAGACTGTGAAGAAAAAACAAAAATCATTATGAAAATTTTAATTTCAAAATATAAAGAAATCACTGATATAGGATGTAGAGAAATATTATGTGATTTTATTTTAAAAGATAATAAATTAATTAAAATATCAAATGAATTCATCATGCTTATTTTATCTCCTTTCTCTTTTACTCCCGATTCTTTAGAATCTAGAGAACCTTTTGTCAATCCTTTTTCAAAAGAGTCAGAAAATAATAAATTATTAAAAAAAATTAATGGAGAAAAAATATCAAAAATTTTAAAAGAAAATTTGAAATATATTTTTAAGTTCCAAATACTGCAATATTATAATGAAATAGAGAGAACTAAAGAAGAAGAAAGCTCTAGAATTAGAGAAGAAATTAATATATTTTTAGGTGAAAAGCAATTGAAATTTTTCAAAATTGCTCATGATACATTAATTGAAATAAATAATAAAAATAATGTCAAAATTCCTAATAAAAATATTAAAGAAATATTTTGTATAGTTTATTGTTCAGTATTTTTGGAAAATTTTGTTAAATATGTTGTAACACAAGCTACTTTAATTTCTGATATAAAAGTAAAAATTATTAATTATTTAAGCACTGGAGAAAGTGAAATAAAGGAATCATTTAAATTATTCATATTAAAAGAATTGAAAACAAAATATATTACTGAGAGAACTAAATTTTTAGAAATAGATAAATGGATTGGAGATCTTAAATTAAGAGATCTATTTAGGGATTTAAAATTTGAGAAATCAAGAAATAATAAAGAAAAAAAGAAAAGTTTAACTTTCTTATTCTATGGAAATTATGACTTAGAAAAATTTAATAATGAGAAAGAATTAAGAAAAACTATTGTAAATAAATATCATAATTTAGATGATATTACATTTTTATGTAACATTGATTTATTTATTAATGAATATTTGAGTAATTTAAAAAATGAAGAAGGCTTAAAATTATGCCAAAATTCTTCAAAAATGAAATCTTTTAACACCTATGTAGTAAATGAAGAGAAATTTTCTAAATCAACTAAAAAATTAATAAATTTATTTTTTGATGAGCAAGAATATATTAATAAATTATCTACAATAATAGAAAAAACAAATTATTTTGAGATTATATTATATGCTTATAGATTTTCTATAATATGCTCAATGGCAAATGATAATTCAATCTATTCAAAGATGATAAACGAAAACTTTTGTGAAGAAATTAATAAGTCATATATTCCAGGTGCAGATTTATATAGTGATTTATGGGTTGAATCATATTTTAATATGAAAGATCCAATTAGTAAAAATGATGGAGGCTCTCACTCAAATGGCTTTTATGTTTGTGATTGTGGAGAATATTATTATCAGGAGCCTTGTGGTGTTCCAAAAGATATAAGTTATTGTACAAATTGCCATAAAAAAATAGGTGGAGAAAATCAAAAATTAATAATAAGAGAAGAAGACAATGGACAATATAAAATTACAAGAATTTACTCTAGCGAAAAAAATAAGAAAAATGTAGAACAAAGATATGACTTACAAGAAATATATGGTAAAAATTTTGAAAAAGGATATCCATCAAAAATATTTTCAGAATATGAAAAAGAAATATTAAATAAAATAAAAAGTGATTATAAAGGTATTTTAGAAGAAAATTATTTGTTATTTATTAAAGAAGCAAAAAAAATAAGAAATTTAAATGAAATATCTTATAGGATTCTTATAATTTATTCTAATATATTTTTTGCATATAAATGTGGGTTTTTATCTCTCGAAAAAATAAATAAAAATAAATTAATTCCAATAAAAGAAGAACCTTATAAAGGCAAATTAGATGAAAAAAAAGGTATTTTTGAATATAATGCTTATAGATTAGAATTACTGGATAAAAGAAAAGAAGGAATAAAAGATGAAAATAATATTATAGAAATATTAAATATGAATTGGATTTTAATGGAGAAGCTTCTGAAAAAAAAAAATATAAATATACAAATATTTGTTAATTCAATAATCAATGAATTATTTAATTTAATTAAACTATCAGGGGATATGTCTAAAGTTGAGCAAAGAAATGACTTTGAAATCAAAATAAATAAAATAATAGAAAATGCTATTAAGAAATATAAGGGAAATGCCGAAATTTATAACAATAAAATAAATAAATTAGAAACAGAAAATTTAGAACCTATTTATATTATATTAGAAAAAGATGATATTATTCAAAATGTATCAATACAATTTCCTTATTATTATGAATTTTTATCTATACCTATAGTTAGTGAGAATCAACTAAAAGATGCTTTACAGAGAAATAAAAATTCAAAACATAAATATCCAGTTTTATGGGCTTATTTGAATTCAAGCAAAAAAGATATTGAATATTTACAAACATTTTCACAAATTAATAATTTTGTAAATTATACAATAGATCATTATACAAACCAAATTTCAAGAGAAAACGCTAAAAAAATAAAAATCAAAGAAGAATTAGATAATAAAAAAATTCCTATAAATCTATTTAAAGAGTTTTTAAAAGGTTTTAATGAATCAGGATTATATAAAATTGCTGATAGATATGAATGTCATAGTCTAAAAGATTTTTTAAATGGAAAATTATCTGAACAAAACAATTTAGCTGATTTTCTTATAGATAATGGTGTTCAAGGATATGGAATGCAAATTGCAGCTGTATATCAAAAATATATATCTTTTCAAAACACATTTTTGGCTCAAATAATTAATAATATTCCTGATGAAAAAAAAAATTTAACCTATGTAAAAAAAAAAATATCTGAAAGAATAAATCCCCAAAAAGCAAATAAATTCAATATTATATCTTTTAACATAAAAGGTGAAAGTTATGAATCATTTATAGAAATGCTATTATTATATTCATTCAAAGATTCATTTGATGAAAAATTTAATTATGATTTTTCAAAAAAAGATAGAATTAAATTTAATTTAGAAGCCATAGAGGAGCAGTTGGAGCTTTTACTATTGAGAGAAAAAAAAATGTTTACTGATAAATTAGAATTTGTAATTTATCAATTTGAAGGATTTAGAAATCAAAATTCTTCAATAGTAACGACATTCATATCGAATTATCCACAAAAATTATTAGATGAAGATCAAAAGAGAATATTATCCATTTTTAGAAATGAACAATATTCAATTGAATCAAATATTAAAATTTTATTTTCTATTCAATTAATGATTATATTTTATAGTGAGCAAGCGACTTATTCTGACAAAAATATTAGAATTATTGATACAATAAAAGAATTTCCTCCTTATTTTAAAATTCCAGAAGATATAAAAAATTTATTTACAAATAATCCTTTTACTATTAGTCATATTCTTTCTATATTTGAATATTTTGAATTGTTATGTTTTAAGGAATTTAAAAAAAATATTCATCCATTATACAAACAAATAATACCTGATGAAAAAAGTAAAAATTTAGAAGATTATTTCAAAAATAATCCAGATGTAATATTAAATAAATTGGAAATATCTACAGCAGTGAGAAGATTTATATCAAGGAGCTTAGTGGGATTAAGAGAAGATTCAGAAGTTAAAGAAAATCAAGAACTATTTGATGTATTGAGATATAAAGAAGATTGTTGGAATAGAGAATGCTTAAGTACTGATAAATTTAATAAGGAAATAGAAATTTTGAAAAAATTAGATATAAAAGTAGAAGAGGCTTTAAATTTATATGAAAAGTTAGGAGGAGATCTTTCTCTTCTAAGTGAATTTGACAAAAAGCAAGATCAAGAAGAAGAGGAGGAAGAAATGAAAAGGCAAAAAAAAAATCCAAAAAAAATAAAAAGAAAAAAGAATATATTTTAATTATTAATTATTGTATATAATTTTTTAATTTTAATATTAATTAAATATTTATGGATTTCAAATAATATTTTAAATTAATGTTTTTAAAAATTAAATATATTTTTTTTTATCAATTACATGGGGATT
>Ga0247611_10009183_pt1 | contig 11963 bp, 12 predicted proteins | sample 177DNAGHGhighgp2_FD_192422 | JGI IMG/M metagenome (GOLD analysis project Ga0247611, IMG submission 192422) | Sheep rumen microbial communities from Palmerston North, Manawatu-Wanganui, New Zealand - 1770 DNA GHGhigh gp2 | ecosystem: Host-associated > Mammals > Digestive system > Stomach > Rumen... | reverse complement strand
TCTCAATGCCACAAGTTAGTATCAAAGAAATGGATAAATTAGATCCAGAAGAAATATTAGCTTATCAATATGATTTTGTATGTAACGGAATTGAAATGGCAAGTGGTGCTGTAAGAAACCATGACATTGAAATAATGAAAAAAGTATTTGAAATAGCTGGATATAAAGAAAGTGAAATAGAAAAGAGATTCCAAGCTTTATATGAAGCATTCAAGTATGGTGCACCACCTCACGCTGGAATGGCTCCAGGAATAGATAGAATACTAATGATGTTATTAGAAGAAGACTCAATCAGAGAAACAATTGCTTTCCCTTTAAGTGCCAGTGGAGCAGATCAATTAATGAATGCTCCAAGTGAGGTAACTGAACTACAATTAAGAGAATCACATATCAAACTAAGATAAATTAATTATTGTCTTAAATCAAATAATAAGATATAATATTAAGCGTTGGAGGAATATTATGGCTAAAAAAGAAGAAAAAGTTACAAAAACTGAAGAAAAGAAAAATACAAAAAAAGAAACTAAAAAAGATTATTCACATGAAGTAGTAATTAAAATAGACGGAGATAAATGGAAAGAAGCAGTAGATGCTGTATTCAAAGAAAAACAAAAAACTGCAAAAGTAGATGGATTTAGAACAGGAAAAGTACCTAGAGCTATCTACGAAAAACATTTTGGAAAAGAATCATTATTCTTAGATGCAGCTGATAGAGTATTACAAGAAGCATATTTAACTGCATTATCTGAGTCTAAATTAATTCCTGTTGTTAAACCAGCAGTAGACCTATCTTCTATAGGAGAAGATCATTGTGAATTCAAATTTAGAATTATTACTAAACCTGATGTTAAAGTAAAAAAATATAAAGGTCTAAAAGTAGAAAAACAAGAAGCTAAAGTTACAAAAGAAGAAGTAGATCATGAAATTGAACATTTACTAGAACATTATGCTGAATTAGCAACTAAAGAAAAAGGAAAAGTTGAAAAAGGAAATATCGCTATAATTGACTTTGAAGGATTCAAAGATGGTGTAGCATTCGATGGTGGAAAAGGAGAAAACTATTCATTAGAAATAGGTTCAAACACATTTATTCCAGGATTTGAAGATGCTGTTATTGGAATGAAAACTGGAGAAGAAAAAGATATAGATTTAACTTTCCCAGAAGATTATGGTGTAGAAGATTTAGCTGGTCAAAAAGTAGTATTCAAAGTTAAAGTAAATGAAATAAAAGAAAAAATTAATCGTGAATTAGATGAAGATTTCTTTGAAGATTTAGGAATGAAAGATGTAACTAATGAAAAAGAGTTACGTGCAAGCATCGAAAAGAGTATTAAAACACAAAGAGAATTAGAAGTAGAAAATGCATATATTGATGCTTTAATAGAAGAAATTTCTAAATCAGTAGAAGTTGATATTCCAGAAGAAATGGTACAAGAAGAAATAGACAATCTAAAACATAGATTTGAACATGAAATGTCTCATCAAGGAATAACTCTTGATATGTACTATCAATTTACTGGTACTACAGAAAAAGATTTAGAAAATCAATTAGAAAAAGAAGCATATCAATCAACACTATATAGATTAATGTTAGAAGAAATTAAAAATCTAGAAGAAATTAAAGCAACTGATGAAGAAATAAATGAAGAATTAGATAAGACAGCAGAAGAATATCAAATAACAAAAGAACAAGTTCTTCAAAGTATCGGTAAAGAAGAAATTGAATATCAAATAGAAATGAAAAAAACTATTGATAGATTAAAAGAATTAAATAAATAAGAGTTTATAAATTAAACTCTTATTTTTTTTATAAAAAAACTTATTTTTTTTATCTTTATTGGTTGAAATAAATAAAATTTACTATATAATAGTAAGCATATTTAAAAACTTGGGGGTGAACACACTTGGAAAATGGTAAATTAAAAGTTTTAGTTCTAAATGATATGGTTCTCTTTCCAAAAAATGAGATTAGGATGGAATATGATAACATTTATGATAAAGAAGTATTAGATTTAATTAATACTATCGATGAAGAAATGTTATTAGTAAATCCCATTAATGATGGAGAAAGTTTTAATATTACCCAACTTCCAAAAGTAGGTGTGTTAGCTCGTCTAAAATTAAAATTAAATGTTCCTAACGGTAAAACTAGAGTAGTAATTGAAGGAATTTCTAGAGTAGAAATATATGATTATGAAAAAACAGATGTTTTATATGTAGCAAGTTATAAAATTCCAAAACAAACTACATCTAAAAAAGAAAAAGATTATTATAATGTATTAATTAAATTTATCGACAGATATATTGATAAAGTCCCAAATATGGGTAATGCTATTATGTCACAAATAGATAAAACATACTCCTTAGGAGAACTTTGCGACTTAGTTATCACTTATATTAATCTAGATTTTAATCGTAAGAAAAAGTATATAGAGACAATTGATCCAATCAAAAGAAGTGAATTATTAATAGAAGATATGACTGAAGATTTAAGATTAATTGATCTAGAAAGAAAGATTGAAATATCAGTTGAAAAAGGTCTTAATGAACAACAAAAAGAATTCTATTTAAGAGAAAGATTACGTGTAATAGAAGAAGAATTAGGAGAAGTTTCTAGTAAAGAAGATGAAATACGTAATCTAAAGAAAAAAGCATCTAAATTAAAATGTCCAACTAAAATTTCTACAAGAATTCATGATGAAATTGCTAGATTTGAAACAACTCCACAAAATTCACCTGAATTAGCAGTAATAAGAGAATATCTTGATTGGATGCTAAATCTTCCATGGAAAAAATATACAAAAGATGAATCTTCTATCAAAAGGGTAAAAGAGTCACTAGACGCAAGTCACTATGCATTAGATGAAGTTAAAGAAAGAATTTTAGAATACTTATCAGTAAAACAAAATACAAATAATTTAAGAAGTCCAATTTTATGTTTAGTAGGCCCACCTGGAGTAGGAAAAACCTCCTTAGCTATAGCAATAGCAAATGCCCTTGGTAGAAACTATGCCAAAATAAGTGTAGGTGGAATTAATGATGAAGCAGAAATAATTGGTCATAGAAGAACTTACATTGGAGCAAATCCTGGAAGAATAATACAAGGTATAAAAAGAGCAGGCACAACAAATCCAGTATTTATAATTGATGAAATAGATAAAATGACAAAAGACATTAAAGGAGATCCAGCATCAGCCTTACTTGAAGTGCTAGATCCAGAACAAAATGCACATTTTTCTGATCATTATATCGAAGAAGAATTTGATTTATCACAAGTTATGTTTATCGCAACAGCAAATTATTTAGATCAAATTCCATATGAATTAAAAGATAGATTAGAAATAATAAATGTCTCAAGTTATACAGAATATGAAAAATTAGATATTGCTAAGACTCATCTAATCCCAAAAGAATTAGATGAACATGGTCTTACTCCATTACAAGTAGTAATTGAAGATGAAGCAATAATGCACATTATTAGAGGATACACAAAAGAAGCAGGAGTAAGAGAACTAGAAAGAATGATTGCTACATTATTAAGAAAAATAGTAAAAGAAATACTAGTAGAACAAAAAAACAATTTCTATTCAATCGATATAAAAGAAATTGAACATTTCTTAGGAAAACCAAAATATTCATATTTGAAAAAAGCAACAAAAGGTGACATTGGAGTAGTAAATGGACTTGCTTATACAGTATTTGGTGGAGATATACTACCTATTGAAGTAACTTTATATAAAGGTAAAGGTGATTTGATACTTACTGGTTCTTTAGGAGAAGTAATGCAAGAATCATGTCAAATAGCATTAAGTTATATAAAAGCAAATACAAAAAATTTCAAAATAGATGAAAAACTACTTAAAGAAAATGATATTCATATACACGTACCAGAAGGAGCAATATCAAAAGATGGCCCTTCTGCAGGAGTAACTATAACTACAGCATTAATCTCATTATTAAAAAATAAATCAGTAGATAATAGCATTGCAATGACAGGAGAAATTACCTTAAGGGGAAGAGTACTACCAATAGGTGGATTAAAAGAAAAAGTAATAGGAGCTCATAGAGCAGGAATAAAGAAAATTTTTATTCCAAGTGAAAATGTAGTTGATTTAGATGAAATACCGGAAGAAGTAAAAAAAGATATTAAATTTATATCTGTAAATACATATAAAGAAATATATGGGAAAATTTATAGGTGAGTGAAACATGTTAAAAGAAATAATAGAAAGAACAAGAAAACTCCCAAAATATCCAAATAAAGAATCTTTTATTAATTCCTGCGTTTTTAAAAACTTAATTCTAGGAAATGATTATAAATCACTAAAAGAAAGTTTCGATGAAGCAAAAGATCCTTTAGATTTTTTACTATCATTAACAGAAAATGAACTAGAAAATGATGAAATGTTTTTCTACATTGATACAGATAAAACTATTGATAAAATTGAATCTTTATTTATGGATTATAGAGATACTAATAGGAAAGAACAAATTGATAGAATAAATGCTATTATTCTAAAATTTAATCAAATACAACATCAAAGTGCTAAAGATAAAAAATTAAATTCTATTCTATATGCTTCTATGCATGAAGCTCTAAGACAAAAAAGAATAGATACAGATGATGAATTAAAAGAAGTATTACAAAATGATATTATCTATATAAATGGTTTAAAAAACCATCAAAATGATGACTTAGTAAATAGCATTGTATTTTCACAAACTGAATATTTTATAGACAGATGCCCAGATATTTTTCAAGATAGTGTCATTTATGAAAATACAATATTAAAATTAAAAGAAAATGCGGCAACAACTGGAGTTTTCAAAAAAAGATATCATCAAAGTTTAATAAAGACGATGACTGATTTAAAAAAATAAGATATACTATAAAAGTAGGAGGAAATAATATGGAACTAAAAGGAAGTAAAACTGAACAAAACTTAATGACTGCATTTGCAGGAGAATCACAAGCAAGAAATAAATATACTTATTTTGCAAGCAAAGCTAAAAAAGACGGGTATGAACAAATTGCTGCTATATTCGAAGAAACTGCAAACAATGAAAAAGAACATGCAAAAATGTGGTATAAAGAATTAAAAGGTGGAGAAATCCCATCAACTATTGAAAATTTAAATGAAGCTGCAGATGGTGAAAACTATGAATGGACTGATATGTATGCAGAGTTTGCAAAAGTGGCTGAAGAAGAAGGATTCAAAGATATAGCTCAAAAATTTAGAGCTGTAGGAGAAATTGAAAAACATCATGAAGAAAGATATAGAAAACTATTAAAAAATATCGAAGATGAAGTAGTATTCTCAAAAGATGAAGATTGCATCTGGATTTGTCGTAATTGTGGACATATTGTTATTGGTAAAAAAGCACCAAAAGTATGCCCAGTATGTGCACATCCACAAAGCTATTTTGAATTAAAAAACGAAAATTATTAAGAATGGTAAAAACCATTCTTTTTTTTTAATTAATTTGATATAATTTATATGATAGGAAGTGTATACAATGAAACATGAATTACTTTCACCAGCAGGAGATATGGATTCACTAAAACAAGCAGTTGCTAATGGAGCAGATGCAGTATATTGTGGATGCGAAAACTTTGGAGCAAGAAAATTTGCTAAAAACTTTACTAACGATGAAATGATATATGTAATAAAACTATGTCATCTATATGGAGTTAAATTATATGCAACCATGAACACTTTAGTAAAAGATGATGAAGTACTAGATTTCTTAAAGCAAGTAGAATTTTTATATAAAAATGGAATAGACGCAATATTAATCCAAGATTTTGGAATGTTAAATTTATGCCATGAAAAATATCCAAATCTAGAAATTCATGCATCTACACAAGCAAATGTATCTTCAAATGATACTGCCAAGTTTTTATCAGAATGTGGAGCAAAAAGAGTAGTTCTTTCTCGTGAAATGACATTAAATGAAATAAAAAATATAACTGCACCTGTTGAAAAAGAAGTTTTCATCCATGGAGCATTATGTGTAGCTTATTCAGGATGTTGTCTAATGTCATCATCTATCGGTGGAAGAAGTGCAAATAGAGGGGAATGTGCTGGTTGTTGTAGATTACAATACACTTTAGAAAAGAATGATCATGTACTTAAAAAACCACAATACCTACTTAGTATGAAAGAACTAAATACATCTACTAGATTTAAAGAATTATTAAATACTAACATTGATTGTTTTAAAATTGAAGGAAGAATGAAATCACCAGAATATGTTGGTTTTATAACAAGAATGTACAGAAGTTTAATTGATAATAATTGTGAAAATGTGGATATAGAAGGATTAAATGATGAATTAAAAACAATTTTTAATAGAGGCTTTACAGAAGGATACTTATTCTCATCTAATGATATATTAAATACAGAAAATCCAAATCATATAGGCTTAGAAATAGGAAAAGTAGTAGGCTTCACTGATGACAAAATAAAAATAAAATTAAAAAGAGATTTAAATCAGAATGATGGTATAAGATTTCTAAAATCAGGAGAAGGCTTTATAGTAAATTATTTATATGATGAACAAGGAAACTATATAAGTGGAGCTACTGAAGGAGATATTGTATTTGTAGATAATAAAGTAAATTTAAATATATTAGATAAAGTAATGAAAACAACTGATTTTAAATTAAATCAAGATTTACAAAAATTACCAGCAAGACAAATACCTATAACAATAAGAGTGGAAGCCCACCTAGGACAGAAACTATCAGTGGAAATAAGTGATGGCGTAAATAACGTCAAAGGAGAAGGGGCAATAGTTGAAGCATCTAAAACATCACCAACTTCTGAAGATAGAATTCGTGAGCAAGTAGAAAAATTAGGTGGAACCCCATTTGTATCAAAAGCAACAGTTATTAACTCAGAAGAAGGAATATTTATATCAATAAGTGAAATAAATGAATTAAGGCGTTCTGTTGTAGATGAACTAATGAATATAAGAATGACTTCTAAAAAAGAGCCAATTATAAAAAATATCAATTTAGAATTACCTGGTACAGATAAGGAAACAGGTATTACAGCAAGTGTAATCACAGAAGATCAAAGTAATATATTAAATAGAAGAGAAATACTAAGGACCTATATTTCTAATACTAAACTATTTAGGGAAAGAAACCTAGATTCAAAAGCTTATTATAAATTAACTAGATGTTCAAGAACTCCAATAGACTCTTCAAAAGAAAGAACTATTACAAATGACTATTTTGATTTCACAAGAAGAGATAATATAATTGGAGATTATGGACTTAATGTTACAAATATATATACTGCATACTATTTGTTTAAGAAAGGAATAAAAGTAGTAACTCCTTCTGTAGAATTATCAGAAGATGAAATAATAGCAATGATTAATAAATATATTGCCACTTTTAAACAATATCCAAGATTTGAAGTAGTAGTATATGGTAGAGTAGAAAATATGGTAATAAAAGGAAATATATTAGATATTGTTTCAAATGATATAAATTATTATATTAAAGACCCAAAAGGAAGAAAATTCCCAGTATATTTTGATGGAATTAATACTCATATTTATAACTCTGAAAAGATAGATTTTAAGAAAAAAGACTTAATAAAAGATTACGTAACATTAAGATATGATTTTTATGAGGAAACAACAAAAGAAATAAAAAAGATATTCAACTTTAGATAATTATGTTAAAATAAAAAATGATTGGAGAAGCAAATGAAAGAGAACAAAATTCCAGTGAAAAATTATTTTATATTAGCATTTATATTCTTACTTGGCATTGGACTAACAATGTACTTTTGTAAATGGTATGAAGTTATTGATACAGAAAAAAAACAAACACCTGTTATAAGAGGGGTTATCCCAGAAATATCATCACAAGAATTAGATAATTTTGTTTTGGAAAATCCAACAACAGTATTATATTTATGTACTTCAGACAATATGAAATGCCGTAACTTTGAAAAAGATTTTAAAAAGTATATTATAAAAGAGTCAATGGAAAACTATATAGTCTATGTCAATTTAACAAATATAAATCAAGTTAAATTTATTAAAGAATTCAATAACAACTATGAATATAAAACAAAATTAACACCTAATTATCCTGCTCTTATCTATTTTAATGATGGCAAAATAAGTGATATGATAGAAGGTACAAGTTCGAACAAATTAACTTTATCTAAAGCAAAAGACTTTTTAGAAAAAAATAAAATAGGAGATTAATCTCCTTTTTGAATAGGGGGAAGAATAATGAATAATATAGTCTTATATCAACCAGAAATACCTGGTAATACAGGCAATATAATGAGAACATGCGTTGCAACAAAAACAAAACTACACTTAATAAAACCACTTGGATTTATAATAGATGATGCCCATTTAAAAAGAAGTGGAGTTAACTACATTGATAAATTAGATTATGAAATATATGAAAATTTTGAGGATTTTAAAAGTAAAAATGAAGGTGAGTATTATTACTTTACTAGATATGGAAGAAAACCTCATACAGAATTTGACTTTTCAAATAAAGACAAAAATATTTATTTAATATTTGGAAAAGAATCAACTGGAATTCCAAAAGAAATATTAAAGAATGATTTAAATAGTTGTATGCGAATACCAATGACGGACAATGTAAGAGCACTAAATTTATCAAATAGTGTAGCAATAGCAATATATGAAGTGTTAAGACAACAGGATTATTATGGGTTACTAAAAGAAGAACCAGAAACTGGAAATTTTAAAGGAGCTGATTGGCTTGAAAAATAAAACTATAAAATTAAGAGACTTTAACTACGAAATAATAAGAAATGATAATGAATGTTTTAATCAAGCAGAAGTAAATGAGAGAGTAAAAGATACTGACTATTTTGATGAATTCGACTATATTATGGGAGACATTGCTTATGAAAAAGTAAGATTAAAGGGATATTATGATTCTAAAAATAAGAAAAAGACTATAATTAACGATTACAGCACAATAGATAATTATATAAAAAATTATTGTCAGGAAGGATCAGATATCTTTATTTTGAAAAAAATAAAGTAAAAAACTTGTAAAATATCTAATTTATGATAAACTAATTATAGTGAATAATAAAGGGAGGACAATTATATGGAAGATCAAAATGTTGAAAAAAATATGATGACTATTATTGATCAAGATGGGACAGAAGAAGAAGTAGAAGTAATTATTGCTTTTAAGTTTAAAGATACAAATAAAGAATATATTATATACACAAAAAATGAAAGAGATGATAAAGGGCTAATTACAGTATATATTTCTAATGTTGATCGTTCATCTGGAAGCACTAAATTATATGGTGTTGATGATGAAAATGAGTGGAATAGAATAAAAGATGTATTAAGAGAATTATCAAAATCTGAACAATAGCTTAGGGAGGTTTTAATAATGAATGATAAAATACTAGAAAGTTTGAATGAAAAGTATGGCCTTGAGTTAACAGACATTGGAAAAACTAATGAAAGAGCACAAAAAATGACTGAAATCAATAAACTTAGATTTCAAAACATTACTTATATAGCAGCAAAATCAAAATTTGAGTCATGGAGAAGACAACACAGCCTTAGAGCAAAAATCAAGGAAAAAGCTGAAGCTTATGATGGGGAAGTTAGCGAAAGAAAAAGAACTAAAATCTCTGAAGACATAGCAATACTAATGAGCAAATATATATTTTTAAAGACAAATAAAGGTGAATCTCCTGAAACAATTGCTAGAAGAGCAATAAGACTAAATGATGAAATGCTAGATAATTCAAGGGGAAAAAGAACTGCTATTCTAAAAGAACTTGATAAAGAAGTAGAAAAAGCCAGAATTACAGATAGAAATATTGGTACTATTTCTAAAGAAGACAGAGAAGAAATTGAAAAAGAAATTGAAAAAGCTAAGTTAGAAGATAATGCTGAGAATATTGAAACAGACAATACAGAAGATTTAAAACCAGAAGAAGTAATCAGTGAAGTTGAAGAAGATACAAAAGAAGATGATATCTCAGATTTAAACAGTGCAGAAGAAGTAGATGCTCCTATAGAAAACCCAGAGAAAGAAGAGGAAGAATCTAAATCTACAGGAAGTGGAATACTAATAGTTCCATTTGAAAAAGTTCAAGAATATAATAATAGTCAAGAAAGTAAGGAAGCAAAAAAAGAAATAATAAGAATACCTTTAAAGAAAGTAAAAGAATTGGAAAAGAAAGAAGATAAAGGTGTTATAGCAAAAGGAATGACAGACGAAGAAATAGAGGCATCAAGAAGATTACTAGAAGAAACTGCTCCTAAACCTAAAGATAATATAACTTCATTTAAAGTAAAAATGCCAAGAGAACGCAACGAAGGAGAAAGTGCAAAAGAATATGAAGATTATTTAGATGAATTTTATAAAAACTTAAGGGAAGAGTATTACAGATTAAGAACACCAAAAACAATAAAAGATGAAGAACCAAAAGAAGAACAAAAAGAAGAACAAAAAGAGATAGAAAAGCCAAATAATAATAATTATAGAGACGAAATAAATAGATTAAAAGAAATGGCAGCAAATTTAAGAGAACAAGTTGATGCAACTAAAGAAGCTAAAAGACAAGCTAACAAAAGTGTAGAAGAAGCAAAAAGAGCAGCTGAAGAAAAAAGAAAACAAGAAGAGGATGAAGTAAAAAAAGCACAAGAAGAAAGAGCACAAGCAGAAGAGAAAAGAAAAAAGAAACAAGAAGCAATGGAGACAGTTATTGAACAATTTAAAGCATATCTAGAAGGAATGAAGCAAGAAATACAAGCAACTCAAGAAGATATTAAAAATGCACAAGCAGAAGAGTTAGAAATTAAAGATGCATCTGAAAAAGAATCAGCTGAAAATGAAAAAAAGAAAGCTGAGGCATATAGAGGAAGAGATGAAGCAAATGAATCAATTTCTTCACAAGAAGCATATATTCAAGAGATGCTAAGTTCAATGGATAAAAAAGAAAAATCAGATAGCAAAAAAAGTAGCAAATAAAAAAAACCTTATTTCTTATATATAGAAATAAGGTTTTTAATTAATAACAAAACTTTTAGTATTAATAAAGTTTAATCATTATCAGTATCTTTAAATTCATATAATTTAACTTCTTTAACTTCAGGAATTTCTGAACATATCATTTCTTCTATTCCATCTTTTAAAGTAACATCAATTAATGGACAACCATCACAAGCTCCCATAAGTTGAACATAAACAATATTGTCTTCATATTTTATAAATTCTAAATTACCTCCATCACTAATTAAATATGGTCTAATTTTATCTATTAATACTTTAATCTTATCTTCGACATTCATTTTATCACCCACAAATATATTATATCAAAAGATAAATAAAGTAAAGTTTATCTTGTTAAACATAAGTATGGATGATATAATATGACAGAGGCGATAATATGTCAAAGTATAAAGTAGGAGATATAGTTATTGGTTGTGTCACGGGGATAGAAAAATACGGAATATTTGTAAACCTCGACGAGTATTATACTGGGTTAATTCATATTTCTGAAATATCAAATTTATATGTTAGAGAGATTAGTGACTATGTTGAAATAGGTCAAACAATAAAATGTAAAGTTATTGAAAAAGATGAAGAGAATAAACATATTAAACTATCAATTAAAGATGTAGATTATCAAATTGGAACAAAAAAATTAAAGAAGATCAAGGAAACTAAAAACCAATTTAAAACTTTAAAAGAAAAACTTCCAAAATGGGAAAAAGAAAAATTAGAAGAAATAGAAGAAAATCAATAAAAAAAGCGAAAAACAATTGACAAACATAAGAATTATTGATATATTTAATAACGTCAACTGGTGTATCGGGCGATTAGCTCAGTTGGTTAGAGCACCTGCCTTACAAGCAGGGGGTCACAGGTTCGAGTCCTGTATCGCCCACCATGCCGAAATAGCTCAACTGGT
>Ga0247611_10009180_pt1 | contig 11965 bp, 8 predicted proteins | sample 177DNAGHGhighgp2_FD_192422 | JGI IMG/M metagenome (GOLD analysis project Ga0247611, IMG submission 192422) | Sheep rumen microbial communities from Palmerston North, Manawatu-Wanganui, New Zealand - 1770 DNA GHGhigh gp2 | ecosystem: Host-associated > Mammals > Digestive system > Stomach > Rumen ... | reverse complement strand
AATATGGCGTTCTGCAGGTAGCACAGCCTTCAAGTGATGGTACAACAAAGAATCTCTGCATACAGGCCTGTCCAACAACGCCCAACGAGTACCATTAATATAAATAACACCACTGTCTTGACCAGTCGCATAAGCAACGGTCGTTAATAACAGAAATTGAATACATATTAAGATCTTTTTCATAACGCAAAATTCCGATTTATCGTTCTAATTACGCCGCAAAGGTACTATTTTTTGCCAAATAATCGTGTCTTTTGCGCCACCATTCAATCAATGTAGTTTTGCACAAGAAATCGCAAAACTACATTCTTATGATTGACGTTAACCAACTCACAGAACTTATCTCGGCTTTCCGTGTCGAGACAGAAAAGGAATCTATCTCGCCCGAGACAGTCGGCAAGATACTCCAAGACATCACCGACCTGCTCGCCACCGCATCGACGGACGCGGAGCGTCAAATCCTCGATGACTGGAAAGCCATGTTGTCGCAGTTCTATGTCGTCTATGACGTGGCGGATGCCAATATGCCCGACCCGCAGAACATGTTCCTGCGGTTGAAGGCTCGCAACCTAGGCAACGGCAACTCCTATTCATCGTCGGTGCCCATCGCTGGAGCAACCGACATGAAAGCAGGAGCGATGACGGCCACTCACGTTCAGACCATCATGGCCCTGCAAGCTGCCGTGAGCCAACTGCGTTCCTCGGTCACATCGTTGCAGACCGCAAGCAGTCAGCATGGCAACCAGCTGTTCATCATCCAAGCCGCAGGCTATGTCGTGACCGGCATAGCCCAGGGAAATCCTCACTCGTCGAGGGTGAACCTGCGGATCACCCAGCACGACGTGCGCACGGGTGAGGACTTCGTGTTTGACGGCAGCACCTATCTCACTGGCGCAACCAATGAGAAAGCCGGTGTGATGACAGCCCAACAATGCAACGCGCTGAATGTCGCCAAGACCGACATCACCGCACTTCAATCCGCCATGCGCAAGGTGCAGGGCGCAGGGTGCGTCGTGGATGGCGCGACCGTGTTCCACATCGCCACCGACAGAATTGGCATCATGCTGTTCGGCTACAACCTCGCCACTGGCGAGCGAGAGGTGGAATTGCAGCAACTCTACCTCTCGGCAGCCTCCGAGTATGGCGCAGGAGTGATGACCGCCCGACAGGTCAAAAGGCTCAACGAGCTTTATCAGGCGGTGTTCGGTTCAAGCAACAACGCCACCTCGTTCTTCAACTTCGGCATTGAAATCGGCGAGGGAAAGAGAGAACTCTTTCTGAAGCACGCCGTCAAGTTGGTCGAACTCGGCTATGTGCCGTACCTTTTCCGCTATTCGCGCAAGCGTAACCGCAAAATCGACAATGAAGGCATCAAAGGCCACGGCGATTTGCGCAAAGGCTGGAATGTCGTCGGCAAAGGCGAGACCATACAAATCGGCAACAACGGCCAGGTGAGCATCAACAAAATCGTGTTTGAACACGAGGAGTACAACGACGAGCAGATGCAGAGCATGGCGCAGTTCCAGAGCGAGGCGAAGTTCTTTGTCGCCGACAAATACGACGAAGCCATGGGTATAAGGTATGTGCCATTCGGCAAGAACCGAATAAACTTGCATGTGAAGATAAACAACGAGTACCAGCTGCGCAAGGTGCGCTTGCAGTACGGCATCGCCTTCGCCTTGTACCGTGCGGGCAAGCGGGAACTGCTCGACAAGACACGCCTTGTCACGCCTATTGTGCCGTTCCACATCGCCAACGTGCCGTTCCGCAACGGCGGCTACCGCTGGGTGTTCGAGCGATAACGGCACAAAAAAAATGATGAGCTAGGGCACATCATTATAAAGGACGGTGAACTACGGTACACCCTTATGAGTCGGAGAGAGCTACGGCACCCTCTTACTGATACTGCAAAGGTACTCACTTTTTCAATAACCACCAAAAAATCAGCAAAAAAATATGGATTTTTTCGTAGAAACGCTCAAAAACGCATCACTCCACATCCATGCCGTGTGGCTTGCCATCGCATACGTTGCCGTGATACTGGCAATGGCCGTCGATTTCATCGCCGGACTGCGAAAGGCGAAAATCGCTGGCAAGGTCACAACAAGCAGGGCATTGAAAATGACCACCGAGAAAGCAACCAAGTACTTTCTCCCTATGTTGTGCCTCTCCTGCATTGACGTTCTGACTTCCGTTGTCCTGCCAGCACCGTTCTTCACGCTGCTCATGGGCGCGTTCAACATCTTCTGCGAATGGAAGTCGGTGCTCGAAAGCACCCACGACAAGCAGGAGTTGCGCGAAGCAGCCAACACCTTCAACGTCATTGTCAAGAACAAGGACGACATCGCTGGCATCATCATGCAAGCGATGGAGATGATGGAGAAAAAACAAGCCATCGAGAGTAATAACAAGAATATCAACCCCCAAACAACCGAAGAATCATGAAGAATAAGACATTCATCAACATCCAGCCCCAGGAAGTCACCGAGGGCGGTGAGCGGTCGGTGCGCTACAAAGGCAGCGACGGCAAGCTGCATGACATCACCGCCAAGCAGAAGCTGCCAGCACTCTCCATCGAGGAGAAAAGAACGTCGGTCAAAATCACTGTCAGTGATTTACAGACCTCGACGCTCACCGTCAATGAGTTCTTGATGAAATATCAAGGAACGAAGTTTGCCGACTTCCAAATCATCAACGCCAGTTACACGTCGTCGTCGGCAAACAAGATCTATTTCGCCAACAGCATCAAGGGCACGTTCAACTACTACTATGACCTCGGCAACTCGGTCGTGGAGTTCCGCGACGGAAACACCGTGCTTGACCAAATGTCACGCAGTGATTTCTCGTCGGACATGGCGGCTGTCAAGGCGTTCTTCGAGCGTACAATCGCCAGAATCATCGACCAACTCACGCCGTACTACTTCTTCTACTTCATGAAGAACGCTGGCATGGTCATCAAGTCATGCCGCTTCACCGCAGTAGAGCAGCACGTCATCGTGGCCAAAACCGACGGCACCAGGACTGACCTCGGTTCTCTCAACCGCAGTTACTAACCATCAAACAAGTTTGAATTATGAAGAAGAAATTCATGAACATCAGACCGCAAGAAGTCACCGAGAACGGAGAGCGGTCAGTCCAGTACAAAGGCAGCGACGGCAAGATGCACGGCATCGCGCCAGCTGGCAACGGCGGTGATACCGCCCAATCGAACATCGTGCTTGAAGTCAATTTTGCCGACGACGGCAAAGCGTTCACCGAAAGTGAACTGATTGACTGTCTCACACAGTTCATGAGCGGCAAGTGCATTATCTGCATTTCCGACAACAACTGGGGCACGCAGAATGAGCGTCGCGTCGCTCTCGTCACTCGTGCCAAAGGCTTCGAGGTCGTTGACGGAAGCATCGTCATCGGCAACTCGCTGACTTTCGAGCTTTCAAGCCCATCAGCTTTCGGCGACCTCGACGAAGTTATGTTCCTCAAACAGCAGGACGGCAGCTTTGAGTTGTCACACTATTTCAACAAATAAGCTATGAAAAAGAAAGTCATGAACATCAGACCGCAGGAAGTCACCCAGGGCGGCGAGCGGTCAGTCCAGTACAAGGGCAGCGACGGCAAGATGCACGGCATCGCGCCAGCTGGCAACGGCGGCAACACCGCCCAATCGCAAGACGTGCATCTTAAGGATGCCTTCGTCATCTACCGAAATAATATGGATCTTTTTGGTCAGGGCGAGCGGACGGTCATCTACAAGATGAACGACTGGGTAAGAACGGAAGTCGATGTCGACACGCTCATGCAAGCACTGGAGCAGAACGCATCGCAGCCAGTACTTATTCAATTAGAGTCGATGGAAGAAGGCTTCAATGTGGTGGCAAGAGTAATCAGTCTTGCATTGAGCCAAAACGAGGAAGACGAATCTTATTCGGCTTCGGTGATTTGTCTACAATGGTGGGCTTACGAGGGTAATGTCGTGGATATTTTCAATGTTGTTCTCGAAAAGAATGAGCAAGGCTCTACCATTGAGTTTGTCCCACAGGCATTTGCAATAGGTAACGATGATTCAGGCAATGGTCAAATCGCTAGCGGCACAGAACTTGGAGGCAATGGAAAGTTATAAAAACAAAGTAGTCATCCTCGGCACGGCGCACGGCAGCAACGTGCCGGGAAAATGCTCGCCCGACAAGAAGTTCCGCGAGTATAAGTTCAGCCGTGAAGTCATCAAGCAGCTGAAGCCGCAACTCGAAGCGCTCGGCTTGCTCGTCTTTGTCGATATGCCAGGCGACGAGGTGCCACGCCCAGGCAACACCGAACTTTCTCTCCGTTGCCGGTACGTCAATGGAATATGCTCAAAGTTCGGCACGCAGAACTGCGTCTATGTGAGTATTCACGTCAATGCCGCAGGTTCTGACGGGCAGTGGCACACAGCACGAGGCTTCGCGGTCTATGTGGCACGCCAATGCTCGGCGGCGAGCAAGCGGCTCGCAAAATCCTTTTGCGAAACCGCTATCGCCATGGGATTGCGCGGCAACCGCTCCATTCCCAAAGAGCATTATTGGCAAGCCAATTTCTACGTCGTAAAGAACACGGCTTGCCCTGCGGTGCTGACCGAGAACTTGTTCCAAGACAACCACGACGACGTGGATTTTCTCGCATCACCAGAGGGCAAGGCGAAGATCGTCGAACTCCATCGCACCTGCATCGCTAAACATTTTGGATTATGAAAGCACTCTCACTCGCCGCAACCACGGCAATGCTTGCTGTGGTATTGCTCGCGTCGTGCCACTCCAAAAAGGAAGTCACGGCTACCACGAAAGAACAGTACGACATCGAGACGGCTGGCTCAATCGTTACTGCAACCGACGAGCGGTTGCAGTGGTTGAGCCGCTTATCGCTCGACATCGACAGCTTCGAGGTGGTGATTCCCACACGCCATTTTGCTGAAATCGGCAAGATGGCTGGTGACACGGCGATGGATCTGCCTGAACAGTTTGCCCTGTCCGCAAGCCAACCTCGCACTGGCTCGGTTGTCCTGCGAGGCAAACACGCACGATTGGGCAAAGCCGACATCCTTCAGCGCGACGCTGCGCGTCTTGCTGAACAGGTTGACACACTATCGGCTCACCGCTCAATCGACAAGGCAGACCATTACGCTCGTGACAACGTGGGTATCATGAAGCCCCCCGATGTGACGTGGTGGCCGTGGCTATTGCTCACAGGGCTGCTCGTGGGTTCCATTATCATCATTTGGCTGAAAGAAAGAGGTAAATAGTTTTTTCATTATTGAAGTTTTTAAGGTTAATTAGTTGAAGGCTCTGCTGGGAAGCAGGGCCTTTTTTGCCCAACCCCACACCCCGATGTGGGCGGCGTTCCGGACTGGCTCGGCATGGCGGCGATGAGCTTTACGTTGCGGACACCGGCTCACGGCTCACTACTTCAGTCGGGTATCGAGGCGGCAAGCCGCTTAGACACCCGATTTCGCCACCGCCAAACCCGCGCACTCGGCTCTTATCGGTCGCTACCATTGCGCACTGCGTCTCATTCCGACATCGAAAGTGCCACGCCTTCGGCTTTTATGCCTCTCTATTGACGGCGTTACGGAAGCGCATCAAGTCTGCCTCGTTACATCGGGTATCGGGGCAGCAAGCCGCTCCGACACCCGATGGTTTTCCACTATGCCAGACACAATGCTCGACAGGTCGTTCCGTAACGCCTATGGTTCGGCAAGGGCACACTCAATGCTCCAATCGTCTTGTGCTCCATTACCGCTCCCTGCAAGCCCAGTGCTCTTGCTGCGCTCGGGGATTGTCGGTGGGGTGAGCCTATCCGAAGTCCTCCACTATGCTCGTCGCACGCAATGCTTCTCACCGCCCATTGAACACTCGCCCACATCGCCTAATCACGAAATTGAGCCTTGAAGCGAGTTCGAGGCACGATTTCGTCAGAAAAGCGGAATCGACAAGCGTGGGTGAAAACCGATACTCCGTGTCGGTTTCACTCACGCACGTCAGCCTCATCACCGCACATTCCGCTCGGTCAAAATGGCAAATTAAGGAAGTGCGTTTTAGGGTGGTCGGGGGGTCTTTGCAGACAGCAACGGGGCGCAGCCCCGTACCCCACAAAATGCTGTAAAACAGCCTTTTGACTTTTTCAACTTTGGAAATTTCGCACGTTTTTTCAAAACTTCTCCTAAATTTAACCAAGTAACTTGCTGATATAGGTATTTTTGAGCCTCTTTGAGGGCAAGAGAACGAAAAACACCTAAAATATTGTTGTTCAGTGAAATAGTGATTTTACATATCATCGAGGAACCCTCGCCACCCTCACAATAGAAAATTACTTGCCGTCGCTGTCTTTTACCGCCTCAATCGTAGTGCCGAAATTTGCACAACATCACCAATAAAAACATCGACAATGAGCAACATAAACAGTCAAGCAACCGTCAACCTGACCGTGAACGGTCAGCAACCACTCCAAGTCCTGCAAATGCTGAAGCAGCGTGCAATGGAGTTGGAGAACGCCATCGCTAAAGCGGCTATGGCAGGGAACAAAGTGGAGCTACGCAAACTACGCAGGGAGTTGAGCGACACCAAGCGGCAAATGCGTGAGATAGAGACAAGCACCCAGCAGGTCGAGCGAGTAATGCTACGCCTCGACCGAGCCACGCCCAAAGAGTTGAACAAGACCTTGCAGACCTTGAACCGACAACTCGAATACATGGAACGTGGCTCTGCGGCTTGGAACGCACACGTGGCTAAAATCCAGCGTGTAAAAGCCGAACTCGCAAAGGTCAATGCGGAACTCCGAACGCAGGAGTCGTTCTGGACCCGCTTCAATCGTAAACTCAACGATTGGCAGACATCGCTCATGGGCATCGCCGCTTTGGTCACCGGCCTTGTCATGGCAGGACGCAAAGCGGTGAACTCCTATGCCGAGATGGAAGAAGAAATCGCCAACACCATCAAGTACACAGGCATGGCTCGTGACGAGGTGGTGGCGATGAATGATTCATTCAAGGCGATGGACACCCGTACCGGGCGAGACAAGCTCAACGAGCTGGCGCAGGAAGCAGGACGCTTGGGCAAGAACACCAGGGAAAGTGTTCAAGGCTATGTCGAGGCAGCCGACATCATCAATGTGGCATTGGTGGACTTGGGCGAGGGAGCGACCCAAGTCATCGCCAAGCTCACCAACATCTTCGGTGTCGAGCAGATACTCGGCACCAAAGACGCAATGCTCGCTGTCGGCTCCACGGTGAATGTCCTCTCGCAGAACTGTACCGCGGCGAAACCCTACCTTGTGCAGTTCGCCCAACGCATGGCTGGTGTGGGCGCACAGGCGAGAATGACAATCCCCGAAATCCTTGCCTTCGCCGCCACCCTTGACGCTAACGGTCAAAAGGTGGAGATGTCGGCATCGGCAATGTCGCGCCTCATCATGATGTTGTTCCAAAAGCCGCAGGAGATAGCAAAGACCGTCGGGCTTGACGTGGAGAAGTTCACCGAGACGCTGAACCGCAGCACCAACGAGGGCGTGCTGATGTTCCTCGGCAAATTGCAAGAGATCGGTGAGGCTGACGCGCTCGCCGCACTCTCGCCCTTGTTCAAGGACTTGGGCATGGACGGCATCCGCATGGCCCAGGTCCTCGCCACGCTCGCCACCCACCTCGACATGGTGAAGTGGGAGCAGAAAGAGGCGAACAAGGCATTTACCGAAGCCACGTCGGCGACCCGTGAGTACAACATCTTCAACAATACAGCCCAGGCAGGTATCGACAAGGCACGCAAGCACATCCACGAGCTCGCCATTGAGTTAGGAGAGAAACTCCTGCCTCTATACAAGCATATCATGACGAGCGGAAGCGCGATGCTGCGTTTCCTGAATGTGCTGGTGAATTTCTTTATCCAGTACAAGGGAGTGATCGTGACCTTCACGGCATCATGGATTGCCTACAAGGTGGCGGTCAACGCCAGCAATATCGCTTTCAAGGCTCATTACTACTGGCTCGTCATCACCGAGGGAGCGCAGAAGTTGCTCGGAACGGCAACGCTGGCTCTTAAAATCGCCTTCTACGCTCTCACGGGGCAAGTCGAAAAGGCGAAAGCAGCATACACAGCTTTCCACCTTCTCACCAAGACCACGCCGTGGGGCATCATCCTCGCGGCTGTCACCGCATTGGGCGTGGGCATCTACAATCTCTGCACACGCACCGACGAGCTGACGAAGAAGACCAACGAGGCCGTCAAAGCAGCCAAAGGCTACAATGCCGAAGCCGTGAAAGAGCAGCACGAGCTTGACGTGCTTTTCGGCAAACTCAAAGGTGCCGAGAAAGGCACGAAGGAGTACGAGGACGCGAAACGCGCCATCATCAACCAGTACGGCAAATACCTCTCAGGTCTCATCAACGAGAAAGGCGAAATCCTCAATCTTGAAGCCGCCTACAACCGCTTGACACTGGCTGTGAGGCGGTCAGCCCAAGAGCGAGGCATCGCGGCAGCGCGTGAGCAGATTGACCAGGAATATTACAAGTCGCTCGCTTCGGGCTTGACAGACCTGCAAGCCTCGCTCGAAAGTGCCGGCGCAACCACAAGAGATGCAGCCGAGATTGTCGCAGCCGTCAGTTCCGCGATGGCGGCTGGAAAGCCCATTCCGCAGAACTACATCAATAAAATCAACGGCTACTCCAAAGGTATGGAGTGGCGGTTGCTGCCCGACTGGGTGGGCGGCAGCCAGCACCCCTTCTGGGGCGGCGACAGCCGAAAGCCGGCTCCCATCGTCAACCGTATGTATAATGCATACGAGACCCACCGCAAAGGGCTTGCGGCTCTTGACGCTATGGAAGACGGCGTTTCCCCGTTGAGGCACATAGACAACTATTACCTCAAAGGCACCATCGGGCAGCTGGAGAAGATAGTGAAGAACAATCAGGCGGGCAACGCCATCGTGTTCATCGAGGGCACGCAGCAGGGCGAGTACAAGGAAGTCTCGGTTGCCGAAGCCAAGCAGCTCCTCACGCAGTATCGTGAGGAACTTGCCTACCGTGGCGCCAGCAAGACCGATGCCACTGGCTTGAACCTCGACACCACTGGCGGCACCGGCGGTGCGGCTGGCGGCGTGGGCGGCGCAACGCCCAAGACCACCAAAGGCGGCGGTCGTGGCGGCTCGCAGAAGTCCGAGGACAAGTTCAAGGCGGAGAAAGACTGGCGAGAGTACCAGGAAGCCTTGAACCGCATCGCCTACGCAACAGGGGAAAAGAACTATGAGGAGTACACCAACAGAATGTTGGAAATCGAGGAAGCGTTCTACCGCAAGCAACTGGCTCACGCAGATCTCACGGCTAACGAGCGCATCTCGATAGAGGCACAGCTGTATGAAGTCCTGCGCAAGCAGACCGAAGCCGCCAACAAGAAGACCATCGAGGACGAGAATCGGCTGTATGCGCTCCGCAAGTCGGAAACGCAGCAGCAGTACATCGACGGCTTGTTGTCGACCGAGGCATACAACGAGCAGATGCAGCGCATCGAGCTTGAACACCTCAAAGCCATCAAGGACATCTACAGTGACCAGGCGTTTGCGCCCATCACCGAGTGGGAAGAAACCAAGCGGCAAGCCGCAGAGATGATGCAGACGCAGTTCAACGGCAACGTCGACCTGCTCAACAGACCCGTCATTGACGCTCACGAGCTGACAAAGGCGGGCTGGAAAGGCAATCCACAGAGCGAGGGAGAGGCCACCGCGATGGTGTACTCATCCCAATACGGCATCAAGGATGCTTCGGGAACGGTAAGGGAGATATTGGTGACACCAATTCTCCCCGATGGCTCAGTCCTTACAGAGAAAGAACTGGAGCAGTATGTTTACAAGACCTTGCAGGGTGCAGAGGACATTCTCGAAGCCGATGACAAAGGATTGGTCATCGCCGTGGACGTAAGTGCCGACGGCAAGGCTGGCGAGAATCTGCACACCATGCAGGAGGCCTATTATTCGTCAAAGCCGAATGTAGACGAAAAGGCATGGGCTAACTTCCTCGCTGCCGAAGAAGCCTATCAGAACAAACTGATAGCCGAGCAGCAGAAGAAGCAACGTGAGGCAGAGGAAGCCGAGCAGAAGCACCAGGCTGAACTCAAACGCATCAAGGACGAGTATTTCGGCAACAACGCTGCCGAAAACAAGGCTCTCTACGACGAAGCCTTGTCGAACCTTGATAAAGTGTACCAAGCCGAGGTCGCGGCGGCTGGCGACAATGCGAAGGAGAAACTTCGCATTGACGAGGCTTATGAGAAAGCCAAGCTCGCCTTGAAGAAGAAGTACAATCAGATGGGCGGCGAGGAAGACCGAAATGCCATGCAGAAGTGGAACCAGGATCTGCTCGACTGGCTCAATGGCGACGGCGGACAGGCCGTCACCAAGAGCGTAGAGACACTGACATCGGGAATGTCAAGTATCTTCTCGCAGCTCTCCTCACTTGTGCAAGCCGAGATGGAGATTGAGACAGCCGCCATCGAAAAACGATACGAGCGTGAGGTGTCTATGGCAGAGGGCAACAAGTACAAAACCAAGCAGCTTGAAAAGCAGAAGCAGAAAGAGATTGCAAAGGTCAAGGACGAGGCGAATAGAAAACTGTTCGCCATGCAGGTAATCCAAGCCGTGGCGCAGACGGCAACGGCTGCGCTCAACGCCTACTCATCGGCTGCAGCTATTCCTGTGGTGGGCTACATCCTCGCCCCGATTGCGGCGGCTATGGCCGTGGCCGCAGGAATGATGCAGGTGGCCGCTATCAAGAAGCAGCAACAGGCATCACAGGCACAGGGCTACGCCGAGGGTGGCTTCACCCGTCCCGGGCGTGTCGATGAAGTCGCAGGTGTAGTTCACGCAGGGGAATGGGTGGCTTCGCAGAAACTGCTCGCATCGCCGGTGGCTCGCCCGTTGATTGAGGCACTGGACTATGCGCAGCGCACCAACACTATCGGCAGCCTACGGCAAACCGATGTGTCGCGCACGATCACTGCTCCCGCAGTGCTGGCGCAGTCACAGACCCCGACTGTCATTGTTCAGGAGAACAATGCCCTGCGTGAGACTATTGCTCGCTTGAACGAAAGGCTCAACGAACCATTCGTCACCGTGAACACCGTGACCGGCGATCTCGGTATCAAGCAAGCCCAAGATGACTACCAACGGCTGATGAATAACAAAAGTCCGAAGAACAAGCGCAGGTAATCCTACCGAATATAATAATAGTTAAAAATCTTCACTTGATATAACATCATTGCTTTTAATTCGTTTACTAAACTGTAATAATTATAAAAATAAAGATATGAGAAAAATAAAGTTTTTAGGCGTTATCCTGCTATTGTTCACATTGCTCTCTCTCGCATCTTGCAGCAACGAAGACGATGTTGTGAAGCAGTTGACTGGCAAACAAAAGGAAACCTATGCGCAGAACATTTCGGGCGAATACCCTGGCCGGTATGTCATTATCTACAAAAACAAGGATTGCATCGAAGGAACGGACGAGGCTGGTCGACCTATGACCATAGCCCATAGCGAAACCTTCGACGGCGTACAGGTCAATGTGTCAGACAGCAAGATGCTGCATGTTTTCTTTCAAAACTTTCCCGTATCGCTGATTTCAAAGGTTGTGGATGCTGACGAAGAACTCAGCCATGCACTTGCCGAGATTTCTCCGCAGGCCATCACTGCCCGCTATGGCTTCGACTACGACACAGACTACTCTCACGTAAAATGGGCTTTCATCCCTAATGTCATGCCACTGAACTTGAACTACGACGGCACTGAGCACCACATCCGCATAGTGTTTAATAACAACAGCCAGTATTACAAGTTTACGCAGGACGAGCTGAAACAGCCGAAAGCGTTCTGTTCACTTGCCGAAAACGGCATAACCCTGCAGCTGGAGGCTATCTACGACGGTTCAACTCTCATACAACGCTTCGGCTATGAGAATGGG
>Ga0247611_10009179_pt1 | contig 11967 bp, 8 predicted proteins | sample 177DNAGHGhighgp2_FD_192422 | JGI IMG/M metagenome (GOLD analysis project Ga0247611, IMG submission 192422) | Sheep rumen microbial communities from Palmerston North, Manawatu-Wanganui, New Zealand - 1770 DNA GHGhigh gp2 | ecosystem: Host-associated > Mammals > Digestive system > Stomach > Rumen ... | reverse complement strand
TCCCATTCCGAACAGAGAAGTTAAGCCCGAACGCGCCGATGGTACTGCGTACAGTGGGAGAGTAGGTTGCCGCCTTTTTACCTGACAGCCGGGGTCCGTCAAAGACCCCGGCTGTCTTCTTTTTACCACATCCACTTACCCTAACACACTCCCCATATCCCACGCCCCACACCCCCCCATCGTCCAATTTTGGAGCAAGCCGAGAGGAGAACAAATTTATTTGTTATCCCGAGGCGCCGCCCGATTCCTTGCGAAGCAAAATGTAGCCCGAAGGGCGGAGTCCCTGTAAAAAACGTATTATTCCTCTCAGAACTCCATAGGAGCGTCACCTCTCCGTCCGCCCAATTTTGGAGCAAACCGAGAGGAGAACAAATTTATTTGTTATCCCGAGGTGCCGCCCAAAATGTCTTGTAAAACAAGACAAACGCAAAGCCCCATTCCCCTCCATCCACCCTCCATCCCCTCAAAAAAACATCCCCCTTGGAATTCATACCTTCCAAGGGGGATGCCCTATGCGTGATTCGTCGTGTCTTATTTCACCTTGACCTTCACGATAATCTTACGGAATGGCCCTTCTCCAATGCCCGGCTGATGACCATCCTCAGGGAAGAAAATAGCAAACTGTCCGGGATGTACCGTGACATAGACCTGACCCTGGTCCGTGTACTTCGTAATGTCCTTCTCCGCATTGTACGGATCGATAGGATTCTTCAGGTCCTTGGCTGGAATCCACCCCATCGTCTCATCTTGCGTGAATGGAATCTGGATGTCAATATAATCCTTGTGAGTCTCCATCTTCGCCTCTTCCGTTGTCTTGCCTTTGCCCTCCGCAAAGTTGATGAAGAGATTCTTCTCGTCAAGGTAGATCTTTCCCGGCTCCATCTTCGTGAAGTCGGTGTTCTTTACGTAGTCAAACGCTGCTTTGAAACGTGGATTCAGAGATACGTACAGGTCTGAGTTTTCAAGGGAGTCTAATACCATGATTTTATTGTTTATAAGTTAGTGAATTGGATAATTGTCTGATGGAGTTCTATTCGTTGAACTGGTCGTACGTGTAGTTCAGGAACTCATTAAGCGGTGATAGTTTCCTGAATAATGTTTCCGCACGCTCCACGAAGTCCTTTGACAACACGTCTTTGTCACTTAATGGTGATAGAGGAGTGAAGTTCTTCAGCTTGAGAAACTCAGTGGCAGGCGAGTCTTTCGCGAAACCCAACGGCACTCGCTTCAATTTATCGTCTTCTGGAAACGAGAAAGCATTCCGAAATCCCTCTTCATTGACGATGGCACTGAAATCATCGTACTCTTCGTCAATCGATTTTCGTATCGCATGCAGGAACGCTCCCCGCGCTCCCCAGATTCCGCCTGCTACAAACGAATGGTCTCCCGGTTGCAGGTGTAGGTAATAACCGCCTCGCATCGATGACTTACCCCCTCGGGCAATATAGATTCCGAAATACTGCTTGTAGGGTGACTTGTCCAGCGAGAACCGTATGTCTCGGTATATCCGGAACACACAGTCCTTGGCAACCAATCCCATGGTACTCTCTGGGTCATATTCGCCGACGGACACGATCAGTTGCGACGCAATGCCATATACGGCTTCCAGCGCACTGTCATAGCGTTCACGGTGAGCTTTGAACCACTCTCGGTCGTTATGTCTCGACAGGTCTTTGAGAAAATCGAATATAAGGGAAGTGGGTGTCATGGTCATTACTGGATAACACTACAAAGATAGTAATTGTAAAAGAAAAAAAGGAGACCTCGTTCCTTATTCAGGGTGTTCTCCGATATGTCCTTCTCCGAACCTGTTTCTTATGTTCGGACGTAAAAAAAGAATAGGCGCAATGTGCGGAATGACTTGAAAAAAAGACTAACTTTGCATTTCCATAATTTTTAATAGAGATGGCAATGAAGGAAAAAATCGCTGAGATAGCCGGCGAAATCAAATCGCTGGTCGCTCAGAATAAGGACGACGTGGAAGCCTTGCGTATCAAATACCTGAGCAAGAAAGGAGAGATTACGGCTCTGTTCAACGAATTCAGAAATGTACCCGCCGAACAGAAAAAGGAGTTCGGACTCCTGCTCAACGCTCTGCGTAACGATGCCATGGCCAAAATCAACGAACTGAAAGACCGCTTCGAAGATAGCCAGACCAGCGACGAAAAGGAAGACTATACTCGCTCGGCGGACCCTGTCAACATGGGTTCCAGACACCCTCTCTCCATCGTGAAGGGAGAAATCATCGATATCTTTTCCCGCATTGGCTTTACCGTGGCGGAAGGTCCGGAAGTCGAGGATGACTGGCACGTGTTCGGCGCTCTCAATTTCCCGCCCGAACATCCTGCTCGCGATATGCAGGACACCTTTTTTGTCGAAAAGAACCCTGACGTGCTCTTGCGTACCCATACCTCCTCCGTCCAGTCTCGCGTGATGACTTCCTCACGACCTCCGATTCGCGTCCTCTGTCCTGGTCGCGTGTACCGCAACGAGGCAATCTCCGCACGTGCTCACTGCTTCTTCCATCAGGTTGAGGGTCTCTATGTCGATAAGAATGTCTCCTTCGCCGATCTCAAGCAGGCACTGCTCTACTTCGCCAAGGAGATGTTTGGCGAGGATACGCGCATCCGCCTCCGACCTTCCTATTTCCCGTTCACCGAACCGTCCGCCGAGATGGATATCTCTTGCGACCTGTGCGGCGGAAAGGGATGCTCCTTCTGTAAGAATACAGGATGGGTCGAGATCCTCGGATGCGGCATGGTCGACCCGAACGTGCTCGAGGCTTGCGGCATTGATAGCAAGATTTATAGCGGTTTTGCCTTCGGCATGGGCGTCGAACGAATCGCTAACCTCAAATACCGCGTCAAGGACCTGCGTATGTTCTCCGAGAACGACGTCCGCTTCCTGAAGGAGTTTGAATCCGCCTATTGATTCTTAATCGAAATATCATACAAGGAGTCTGGACGATTTCTTCTGGACTCCTTTTTTGTCTCCGTATTTTATGGAACGATTATTGAACATGGTAGGTATATAGCGAGATCGAAATGTGCTGAAATGTATGTCATTAAGCGATTTATGACTTTCTGCGGGTGACTCACTCTCATGGAGGTACTCGGAATAGGAGAGGAATTGTCGTACTTTTATGACAAAATGGCAGAGACTGAACGATGCGCAGATAACAACATATACACAATTACAGGATTGAAAGAATGAGTGACGAAACGAAAGATCAGAAAAAAAAGACAAGAAAGAAGGTCAGGGAACAGACGGTGAAGGATCGGAATGAGACCATGACGAAGAAAAGTCGGAAACCGTCCTCCTCGCTCCCGAATGACGAAGCAATGGAGGAACGCAGTCGTAACGCACGTGAACGTAGCGCCCGCAATTTTATTCCCTATGTCATCGAGGGCAAACCGGATTTCCAACTCGAACTCAAGGAGGGTGAACTCCTGCCGATTCTTGCGGTCCGCAATATGGTCCTCTTCCCTGGGGCCATCGTGCCGATTACCGTCGCACGCAGCAAATCACTGAAACTCATACACGCCGTTTATGAGTCCGACGGAGCTTTGGGCGTTATCGCTCAGCGCGATGCACAGGTCGATAACCCTTCTATGGATGATCTCTATTCGGTCGGTACCGTCGCTCATATCGTACGACTTCTCGATGGGGAGGAGGGAACCAAAACAGTCATTCTCGAGGGAAAACACAAGATCGAACTCAAGGATCTGCCCTCCACACGGCCTTATCTTCAGGGCGTTGTGGAAACTCTGCACGAGTCCGTTCCAGACGAGTCGGACCGGGAGTTCGCTGCTACGATGGAACTGGTCAAGGAGACGGCAATGAAGATTGTTAAAATGCACGGACCAATCCCTCAGGAGATTACTTTCGCCCTGAAAAATCTGATGACCAGCGAAGGCCTCGTCAACTATATCTGCGGCAATTTTGGCATCGAGACAAGCGAGAAACAGCGTCTCCTCTCACTTGACGTGAAGGAACGCGCCACCTACCTGTTGTCCGTTCTGATGAAGGAAATGGACGAAGACCGCCTGAAAATGGAGATTATCAACAGGGCAAAGTCCGAAATGGACGAACAGCAGCGTAACTATTTCCTGCAGCAACAGATACGGGCTATCCAGGACGAACTGGGTGACAGTTCGCAAAACGATATCGAGAAGTATTACGAGCGGGCGCGGCTTAAACAGGAGAAATGGCCCGAGTCGGTCAAGACGGTATTTAATAATGTCATGCACCGACTCGAACGGCTCAACCCAAGCTCACCGGACTATAATGTCGAGTGTAACTATGTCGAGACGATCCTCAATATGCCGATTGGCGAGTTTACAGAGGATTCTTTCGATCTGATCAAGGTCCAGAAACAACTCGATAAGGACCATTTCGGGCTGGAGAAGGTCAAGGAACGCATCCTGGAACACCTCGCCGTCCTTAAACTTAAACGTGATAAGGGGGAGGAGATGAAAGCTCCGATCCTTTGCCTCTACGGACCTCCCGGAGTGGGCAAGACCTCACTTGGCCGTTCCATCGCCGATGCTCTCGGACGTCGCTACGTGCGCGTCTCTCTGGGTGGACTGCACGACGAGGCGGAGATCCGCGGACATCGACGCACCTATATCGGCGCAATGCCTGGACGTATCGTCCAAAGCCTCATTAAGGCGAAGTCAAGCAACCCCGTCTTTGTCCTCGACGAACTGGATAAGATTACTGGCGCAGGCGTCAACGGCGATCCATCCAGCGCCATGCTCGAGGTCCTTGATCCGGAACAGAACAAGGCTTTCCATGATAATTTCCTCGATATGGATGTCGACCTCTCCAACGTCATGTTCATCGCCACGGCAAATAATATCGGCAGTATCCCGCGTCCGCTTTTGGACCGTATGGAACTCATCGAGGTCTCTGGATACGTCGAGGAGGAAAAGGTGAAGATAGCACAGAAATACCTCCTGCCGAAGGAACTCAAGGAGAACGGACTCGAGAAGGACGATATGCGTCTGGCAAAGGATGTGCTGCCTGCTCTCATCGAGTCCTACACCCGTGAGAGCGGGGTGCGTGAACTGCAGCGCAAGATTGGCAAGATGGCACGTAAAATCGCCTATCAGGTCTCTCGCAACGGCAGTTCTGAATATGGTCTCATCCATGCCAACGACCTTGCGACGCTGTTGGGCCCGAAGGAGTACTCACATGAGAGGGCAGAGAATGAGAAGTACTTCGGCGTGGTCACAGGGTTGGCATGGACCGCTGTCGGGGGCGAGATTCTATTTGTCGAGTCCAGCAAGAATAAAGTGAAGACCGGAGGTAAACTGTCCATGACTGGTAACCTCGGCGATGTGATGAAGGAGTCGGCTGCATTGGCTTACGAATACATCAAGAGCCATACCGATCAGTTGAACCTCGATCCGGACATCATCGACCAGCATAATGTCCATATCCATGTTCCGGATGGTGCCATCCCGAAGGACGGACCGTCCGCTGGCATCACGATCGTTACCTCGCTCGTCTCCACCCTCGCTGAGCGAAAGGTTCGCACCCATTTCGCCATGACGGGTGAGATCACCCTGCGGGGCAAGGTGATGCCCGTTGGTGGAATCAAGGAGAAAATACTCGCTGCCAAGAGGGCTGGGATTACCGACCTCATCCTCTGTAAGGAGAATGAGAAGGATATCAAGGAGATCCAGCCGCTCTACCTCAAGGGGCTTTCCTTCCACTATGTCTCGGATGTCCTTGAGGTTCTCGACCTCGCACTCGAAAAAAAATAAATCAGGCTTTTTCTGACAATTCAGCCCATGAGCAGAGAAATGTACACGTTATCTCTGCTCATGGGCTGAAACCTTTTTCCAAAAAATGATACAAAATCTCCTTTCCAATCCCACACCCATCCCATCCCGCCCAACCATCCCCTTAGTCTAAATAAAAGTCCCCTCGGGACGAAACAGAGACAGGCAGGGGTGAAACCCCTGCATACTTTGCTACAAAACAGAACCCTGAAGGGGCGATACCACCCCACACGTCCAAACGAAGAGTCCCGTAGGGACGTTAGAATACAGGCAGGGATGTAGCCCGAAGGGCGGAGTCCCTGTATAAAATGTATCTTCCATACAGAACTCCGTAGGAGCATTACCCTCCAACCCCTCCAAACGCACCACATCGTCCAATTTTGGAGCAAGCCGAGAGGAGAACCAATTTATTTGTTATCCCGAGGCGCCGCCCAAAATGTCTTGTAAAGCAAGACAATGGAGCAAGCCGAGAGGAGAACAAAATTATTTGTTATCCCGAGGCGCCGCCCAAAATGTCTTGTAAAACAAGACAAACGAAGAGTCCCGTAGGGACGTCAGAATACAGGCAGGGATGTAGCCCGAAGGGTGGAGTCCCTGTATAAAATGTATCTTCCATACAAGAACTCCGTAGGAGCGTCACCCTTCAACCCGTCCAAACACACCCTGTCTGCCCAGCCCCGTCACGACACCACAACACACAAATCAATAAAAAAAACGGGAACGACACCATACGCCGTCCCCGCTTTTCTGTATCGTTCTCCTACTTCTATTTCGAGTTCTTGAGAATATGCCCCATCCGCTTGCGCTTCGTCTCCAGATAGAAAGCGTTCCATTTGTTTGGCAACACCTCAATAGGAACGTTCTCGGTGATTTCAAGCCCATACGACTCCAGTCCGATGCGCTTGACGGGATTGTTCGTCAACAGACGCATCTTGGTGATGCCGAGCTCACGTAGGATGCTGGCCCCAACACCGTAGTCACGCTCGTCAGGGTCGAATCCGAGATGCACGTTGGCATCCACCGTGTCATAGCCCTGCTCCTGCAGTTTGTACGCCTCGATCTTGTTCATCAGCCCGATGCCACGACCCTCCTGGTGTAGATAGACAATGACTCCCTTGCCCTCTTTCTCAATGGTCTGCATGGCTTTGTGCAACTGCTCTCCACAGTCACAGCGCATCGAACCGAAAATGTCGCCCGTAGCGCAGGACGAGTGGACGCGTACCAGTACCGGCTCGTCTTGTTTCCACGTTCCTTTGATCAGGGCTATATGCTCCAGTCCGTTGGACTTCTGACGGAACGGTATGAGGTGGAAATCACCATAGGCGGTCGGTAGATGGACTTCCTCGCCCCTCTCTATGATCGACTCCTGCTTCAGACGGTAGGCAATCAGGTCTTTGATTGTGATGATCTTGATCTGGAACTGCTCCGCTATCTTGACCAACTCCGGCATCCTCGCCATCGTGCCGTCTTCGTTCATGATTTCCATCAGTGCCGCGGCGGGATATAGACCCGCAAGACGCGCCAGGTCAATGGAGGCTTCCGTATGGCCAGCCCTGCGCAACACTCCTTTGTCCTGCGCGTAGAGGGGGTTGATATGCCCTGGTCGACCAAATGTCTGAGGCGTCGATTTAGGATCACACAGCGCCAGGATCGTGGCGGCTCTGTCATGTGCCGAGACTCCCGTGGTGCAGCCTTCCAACTTGTCAATCGTTACCGTGAATGGCGTGCCGAGAACCGAGGTGTTGTCCGTTACCTGATGCGGCAGATCCAACTCCCGACAACGCGACAGCGTGATGGGTGCACAGAGTACTCCACGTGCGTGTTTCAACATGAAATTGACTTTCTCCGGCGTGATCTTCTCTGCCGCTATGATGAAGTCGCCCTCGTTCTCTCGCTCTTCGTCATCAACGACAATGAGGAATTTACCTTCCCTAAAGTCTTCAATGGCCTCTTCTATCGTATTCAGTTTGTAGTTGCTCATGATATATTTACGGGATTATTTTTTTCTATTCATTTGGTTCATCGGCCCCTTGCTTCTTGTGGAAGGTGAATCGCTTTTTCAGTTTGTCGATGAAGATAATGTAGGCGTCGGAGTTGAATACCGGCGAGTCTTTGGCGGCTTTGAAGGTGAAGAAGATGCCGATAGGCAGGATGCAGGCCGACGAGAGCCAGATACCCTGCCATGCCTCCCAATGACCGTCACGGGCCATCTTGTAACCCGAGTTGTCAATGATGTAGTACACGATGAAGAAGGCGACCGAGATGACGACTGGCATGCCCAGACCGCCCTTGCGGATAATGGCTCCAAGCGGCGCTCCGATGAAGAAGAAAACCAGACACGCAAACGACAGCGTGAACTTGCGGTGCCATTCAATGAGGTGACGGGTCATGATGTACCGCTCACTCTCAATGAACATCTTCTGGTTGACAACCTCGTCACGGTCCATCTTGGCCTCTGTTCTCGCCCAGTTCCGTATGTTCTTCCGCTCTGTCGGATTCAGCGACGCCTCCAACGCTTGCGCCGAGACAGCTTTCAGTTCTGGACGCATGGCGATGCGGTCGGATGCGATGAATTGTCCTGGGAAATGACGCCGGTCGAAGAAGTGGGTGGAGGTGAAGCCTCTCATGTACTCTTTCTCCTGGCGGGCAATGACAACCTCCAGCGAGTCAATCGTACGCTGCAGGCGGTTCAGGTCCTTGGACATGTAGTCGTCTTTCATGACTTCTTCGTCCATGCGCGCAAAGTTGGTGTTGAAGTCGATGACAAACTGTTTCCGGACAAAGGACTCACGACGGTACGGTACGTTGCCCGTGGTGTTGATGCCCGTGGTGGGTTTCGACGCATCACGCAGGTTCTCAAACGACTCTCCGTTGTACAACGTGACCACGAGGTAGGTCTTGTCCGACGACATCTGCATGCGTGCCGAATCGGCGGTCGTGACCGTCGCATTGTTGAACCCGTTCGAGAAGTTATAGACCATCACGCTCTCCAGCAGCTTCCGCTCTTTGTCTTTGTGACGGACGTAGATGTTATAGCCCGATATGCCGGAATAGAATTCTCCCGTCGGGATCTCCAGTTCAGGTGAGGTCTGACGCAAGGAGTAGATCAGCGTCCACAACCGCTGTTGCGAAAGAGGCAGTACGTTGTTCGAGAAGAAAAAGGCCCCGATGGAGAGGATCGTGATGAAGAGGGCAAGCGGCGCCATGATACGGAAAAGGGAGATGCCCGCAGCCTTCATGGCGGTAAGCTCGAATTTCTCTCCCAGGTTTCCGAAGGTCATCAGCGATGCCAACAGGATCGCAAGCGGCAATGCCAGCGGAATCACCGTGAGCGAGGAGTAGAAGAAGAACTCGAATATGACCGAGGCATCCAATCCCTTGCCGATCACGTCGTTGACGTGCTTCCACAGAAATTGCATCAGCAGAATGAAACTGCTGATGAAGAACGTGGCGAAAAAGATACCGACAAAGTGACGGAGTAGGTACCGGTCTATGCGTTGCGTCCCAACCATAATGCGTACAAAGATACGAAAAGGTCGGGCAATCCGACTCCTCTTCAATGACGAAAGTCCCCATGACGGTCAAAAAAAGACCTCAAATCAGTCCCTTTCCAGAACGTGCCACATGGTAATGGCTTCTCTTTCTCGCCTGTTTGCGCATAGAATATTTGTATTGTTTACCTGTTTAAATGTCTTTTTGTTTTAGAATATATATCTATGAAATTAAATTTATAAGGAATATTTTCTGAATATTGCAATAGATTATGGAATTTAATTTTATAAATACGACCTTTGCGTAGAAAATCAATTGACTGTTTTAACGATTAAGGAAAGGAGGAACCCAATGATAGGATTTGAATACTACAACCCCTCACGTATCGTTTTCGGGGAAGAGAGCGAACAGCAACTCACGCGACTGCTGAAAGCCTACGAAGTAAAGTCTCTCTTGCTGGTCTATAGTGGCGACTTTGTCAAGACTCTCGGCATCTATGATGTCATCATTTCGTCCGTTTCACAACTCCACATCCGTTTCTTGGAGTCTGGTGATGTGGTACCTAATCCGCAGGTCAGCCTCGTGCGTGACCTTGTGCGGCAGGGTAGGAGGAATAATGTCGATTTCGTCCTCGCAGTGGGCGGTGGCAGCGCCATCGATACCGCCAAGGCAGTCGCTCTCGGCATACCCTATGACGGCGACGTATGGGACTTTTTCGATAGGAATGTCTCTCCCGACTCCGTCCTGCCCGTCGGCGTGATTGCTACCACCGCTTCCAGTGGCTCCGAAACGTCCAACGCCGCTATCCTCTCCAATGGCAACTGGAAACTTGGATTCGAGGACGACCGCATCATTCCGAAGTTCGCGATCATGAACCCCAGGTTCACAGCCTCTCTGCCTGCCTATCCGACGTTCGTCGGGGTCGCCGACGTACTCTCTCACTTGCTCGAAAGGTATTTCTCCGAACCGCGACCATCCGATACGACTGACCGTCTGATCGAGGGCGCCGTCCACGCTCTCCTGCTCAATGCCGACCGCCTGCTGCTCGATCTTCACGATATCAACGCTCGCGCTGAGATCCAGTGGCTCGCTTCCGTCGCACACAATAATTTCCTCGATGCAGGACGCCAGGCGGACTGGGGATCTCACCGTATCGAACACGAACTCTCCGCCCAATACAATATCACCCACGGAGAGGGCATGGCAGTCGTCTTCGTCGCGTGGATGCGTTATGCCGCCGCTCATAAACCCTTCCGTCTTGCTCAACTCGCTTCCCGCGTCTTCGGCTTCGACGCTCTCGACTACGACGAATCACGCCGCGCCATTCTGCTCTCCGAGTCGCTCGAGGCGTTCTTCCGCAAGATAGGACTGAGAACACGTCTCTCCGAACTCCAGATCGACGACCGCGACTTCTCCCTCATGGCCCAGCGCGCCACACGCAACGGCAACGTCGGACACTACCTCTCCCTCTCTGCCGAGTCCATCGTTGAGATTCTCCGAATCGCACTCTGACAGGACAAACACAAAACTCACAACTTTTTTATTTATACTAACTTTTAAAAGATGGAGGAACAAACACAATGGCAAGAGTACATTTGAAACAGCCGGACGAACTCACCGGCGAAGCACGCAAGGCATTCGACGAACTCAATGCAAAAGGCAAGATCACCAACATGAAACTCGCTATGCTACAGGATTACGGAACCTACCGGGCTTTCATGGGTTGGTACGACTCATGGGCAAGTCTCGAAAAGACCGTCGGATTGCGCGCTGCAACCATCTACGCCCACTCGGTCTCGACCACCAACGGATGCCTGCTCTGCTCGCTGTTCTTTATCAGCGACCTCAAGGCGCTCGGGATCGACCCGAACAATTTCGAACTCAGCGAAAACGAACTTCTGCTGCGTCAACTTGGCCAGCAGATCGTCAAGGACCCTACAAAGGTGTCCGACGATCTGCTCAATGCCCTGCGTAAGTTCTATTCCGACACCGAAATCATCATCATCGTCGGATTCGCGGCCCAGATGCAGGCTACCAACAACTTCAACTCCGTTCTCGGCGTGGATGTCGATGCCCGACTCCTGCCGCTCCGTGACGAGTTCGTTGCCCCTACTTGGCGCGACGATATAAAGTAACCCTGCTCACGACTCCGCCGACGGGCTTTAGCCAATCCATGCCACCCGCATGATATTCTTTCTCGGACAGAGGCGTTCTCGCCTCTGTCTTTTTTTGCATTCATCAATACCTACCACGTAATAATTTTATCTACAATTGCTTGCTGTTCGCTGGCAGTTCGTCGAAGATAGATTCTTGTTGTCTCAATGCTCTCGTGTCCCATCAGGTCTGCAAGCAAGGAAATATCATTGAACTTGTCGAGAAAGTTTTTTGCATAGCGATGCCGGAAGGAGTGCGGATAAACAACCTTAGGGTTTAGTCCGTACTTGATAGCAAAGTTCTTCAACTGTTGGGCAATGCCACGTGTTGTTATCCTTTCTCCAAAACGGTTGAGGAACAGATAACCACTTTCTCTTTTGTTGGCTGATAGCCAATCCTGTGCTTCATCCCTCAGTTTCTTTGGGATGAAAAGTCGGCGCACCTTACCACCTTTTGTATAGATGTCATAATAGCCCACATTTACATGCTCTACCTTCAGTTGTACCAGTTCGCTGACTCTTGCACCTGTGGC
>Ga0247611_10009178_pt1 | contig 11969 bp, 8 predicted proteins | sample 177DNAGHGhighgp2_FD_192422 | JGI IMG/M metagenome (GOLD analysis project Ga0247611, IMG submission 192422) | Sheep rumen microbial communities from Palmerston North, Manawatu-Wanganui, New Zealand - 1770 DNA GHGhigh gp2 | ecosystem: Host-associated > Mammals > Digestive system > Stomach > Rumen ... | reverse complement strand
TGTTTTTTCCTGATAATTTCTAGCTTTTTCACCTTGAATCATCATTACAACACTTATATTTTCGTCCAATTCATTATTTTGTGAACTGCCAGATTCATTTTTTTCTTCCATCTTAACTGATACAGTAATATAATTTCTAATACTTTCAAAACACCTTTCTTTATTGGCTTTTTCAAGTAGAGATTCATCTAATTCTATAGCTCTATTCAAAAAATGAATTGCCTTGTCTTTTTCGTCTTTAAGAACATACACTTTCGCTAGTTGATAATATGACTTGGCTTCTAAGTCATCATACATACTATCATTAAAGTATTTTTCCGCCATATCATAGTCTTTCTGAATAAGTGATATAAGTCCAAGATTGTAACATGCAGCATACAATCTATGATTTATTTCCGCTGCTCTTTCATACATTTCTTTTGCCATTTGGAAATCACTAAGTCTAGTATATGCAATTCCAAGGTTATAATACAATTCATAATCTTCTGGTTTGTATACCAAAGCATCCGTATAAACTCTAACAGCCTCTTTAAATTTTTCTTGTGAGCACAATATTTCTCCAAGTAAAATTGAAGCTTCATAGCAATCTGGTTTGTTTCTAAGTAACGATTCAAGCATTTGTGCAGCTTCATCATTCTGTCCTAAATCTCTAAGTAAATATGCAATTTTAAAATATGATTTATCATCATTTTTTCTAATATCTACCGCTTTAACATACTCATCAATAGCTTTTCTCATGCCACCTTCTTTTTCGTAGCATTCAGCTAAGAGTTTGTGTCCAAGATAACTATTTGGATATTTTGTAACTAATTTAATTAATATTCCCTTTGCCGCTTTAGTGTTTCCCATCGTCATCCAAATTTTTGAAAGGGTAACACTCAAAACTTCAGAAAAGTTTATACCTCTCAATTCAATAAATATAATTATCAAAGGTATTACAATTCCAAATAAGTATCTAAGTACATTCCAAAATTCGCTTCCGATTGTATTATTAATAATTTGAATAAAACTAATTGCAATTGAAAACGCTTGCATTACAAGTATAGACATATAGTTTGTATCGTTTTTCCAAATCAATTTTACTAAAATAATCATAAATAGGGAAAATGCTAAAATCGTGAAAATTACTTGCTCAAACATACATATTCCTCTCTACTTCTACATCCCTCATAATCCTTATGTTTCTATTATTCTGCAGTTTTACAGTGCTTACAAAATCCACCTATTGTAACACAAAAAATTATATCATATAGCATTTTTTTTAACAAGGATTTGAAAATTATAAATATATTTTTATATCTACATATATTAATAATATTATCTCAATAATTAAAATCGTAGGCATTCCTACAGTAAATTTAAGTTTTTTCGTCTTATGCCTAAATTTATACATTCCCAAAATTGTTCCTATACCTCCACCAAGAAGACATATTCCCATTAAAGTTCCTTCTGGTGTCCTCCATTGATTTTTTTGCGCTTTTCTTTTATCACTCCACATTGCAATAAAACCTATTAGATTAATAACAACCAAATATATAATTAAATTTCTAGTTCCTCCAAAGAACTCTGCTAATAATCTCATTTTTAAATCCTTCTTTATTTTTTTATTTTATGTTCTATACCTTATAGTTTATACTATATATTTCATTTTTTACTTTTTTATACTTTATCGACTAAAGTTTATAGTTTGTTTTTTTCTCATGCGTGACCCGTTCAAAAACTTCTTGGTTAATTCTAGACGATTTCGGCGGGTCCTTTCTAAAATGCTTTAGACAGTTTACCGCCGAAATCGTCTAGAATTAAGCCCTGCGAATTTTTGAAACGTTCACTCCTTCGAAAAAATAAACTATAAACATATAAAATATAAAAGTCAAAAACATAAAACATAGATTATAAAGTATGAATTATAAATCATAAATAATTAATTGAAAACAATAAATGTGTATTTCAAAATTCCATCTTGCTCGACTATGCCTGGCATTTTTTTCACGGCCTATCATATTCTACAGATATACTCTGCAGCATTTCCGATACTGTATTCTCTAGAGCTGATATTTTATGTTTTGTATTTTATACTCTATATTTTTTTGAGTTTGTACTTTATTTTTTCGAAGGAGTGAACGTTTCAAAAATTTGCAGGACTAACTTCTTAGCAACTTCGGTGGTAAACTGTCTAAAGCATTTTAGAAAGGACCCGCCGAAGTTGGTTAGAAGTTACCAAAAAGTTTTTGAACGGGTCACGCATGAGAAAAAACAAAGTATAAACATGTATGTAAAAAAATATAAGTTAAAATATAAAAACATCCATAAAATATAGATCTAGATGAATAAGCTCATTTGATTAGAAAGCGTCATACCTTTTAAACATCCAAATTTTTCAAGTAGCTCTGTAACTGACTTTCCAATCTTTGAACGAATTTGCATGTCTTCTATACACTCAAATGGTTCCTCAAGTCTAGCACTATATATGCTATTTGCAGCAACATCTCCAAGGCCCGCAATACTGTTTAGTGGCGGTCTTATTTTTCCATCCTCAATTTGGAATTTTGTTGCATGAGACTTGTATAAATCAACTGGTAAAAACTCAAATCCTCTTTCATACATCTCGTGAACTAATTCCAAGTCTGTGTACATATCTTTGTCTTTTGGTGTAGCATCATTTCCCATTGATGTTATTTCATTCATCTTATCTTCAACAACTTTTTTTCCATTAATCATAAATTCAGCATCGAATGATTTTGCTCTAATAGTAAAATATGCTGCATAGTATGCCAAAGGTTTATGAACTTTAAACCATGCAATCCTAAATGCATTCGTTACATAAGCTGCAGCGTGTGCTTTAGGGAACATGTATTTTATTTTTTCACAAGATTTAATATACCAATCTGGAATATCATATTCTTTCATTATTTCTTTGAATCCTGCCCATTTTTCAGGATCTTTCAAAGCTTTTCCTTTACGAACTGTTTCCATTATCTTAAAAGCTTTATCTGGTGGTAAACCTTTTTTCATAAGATAAACCATAATATCATCACGACAACAAATTGCCTCTTTAAGAGTAACTACACCTTCATTAATCAAGTCTTGAGCATTACCCAGCCAAACATCAGTACCATGAGATAGTCCAGATAATCTAATTAGTTCATCAAATGTTGTTGGTAGTGTGTCTAAAAGCATGCCTCGAGCAAATGGGGTTCCATACTCTGGAATTCCATAGGTTCCAACTTTTGACCCAATTTGCTCAGGTGTAACTCCAAGCGCATCTGTAGAATTAAATATTGACATTGTCTCTGGATCATCTAGTGGAATATCTTTTGGAGCAATTCCAGTCAAATCTTGAAGCATACGAATAACTGTTGGATCATCATGTCCAAGAATATCAAGTTTTAAAAGGTTTCCATCTATTGAGTGGTAGTCAAAGTGTGTAGTTACTATATCTGAGCCAAAGTCATCTGCAGGATGTTGAACTGGTGTGAACTCAAAGATTTCTCTTCCTTTTGGCACAACTATAATTCCACCAGGATGTTGTCCTGTGGTTCTTTTTACTCCAACACACCCTCTTGAAACTCTAGCCACTTCTGTATTTGGCTTAATAATATTTCTTTCTTCAAAATAATTTTTAGCATATCCAAACGCTGTTTTATCAGCAACTGTACCTACTGTTCCCGCTTTAAATGTAGTTCCTTTTCCAAAAATAACTTCAGTATATTTATGTGCTTTCGCTTGATATTCACCAGAGAAGTTAAGGTCAATATCAGGCTCTTTGTCTCCATTAAATCCAAGGAATGTCTCAAATGGAATATCCATGCCATCTTTAGCAAGCTTTGTTCCACACTTTGGGCAATCTTTATCTGGAAGGTCAAAACCATTACCAATTCCATAATCAGTAAAATCAGAGTATTTGCAATTTGGGCATCTATAATGTGGTTGAAGTGAATTTACTTCCGTGATACCTGTCATAAATGCCACCAAAGAAGATCCAACTGATCCTCTAGAACCAACTATGTATCCGTCTTCATTAGATTTCCACACAAGTTTTTGTGCAATAATATACATAACTGAATAACCATTATTAATAATTGAGTTTAACTCTTTTTCAAGTCGAGTCTCAACTATTTCAGGAAGTGGATTTCCATATAAGCTGTATGCCTTTTCATATGTAATTCTTTTAATTTCTTCCTCACAACCTGGTATATGTGGGGGACATTTTTCTGGCGAAATTGGTCTAATCCTTTCACACATATCTGCTATTTTATTTGTATTAGTTACAACTATTTCATATGCTTTTTCTTCGCCAAGATAATCAAACTCTTTAAGCATCTCTTCTGTAGTTCTTAAATAAAGCGGTGCTTGGCTATCAGCATCATCATACTTTTGTCCCGCTTGAAGGATTCTTCTATATACCTCATCCTCTGGGTCCATAAAATGTACATCGCAAGTTGCAACAACCGGTTTTCCAAGTTTATCCCCCAATTCCACAATTTTCCTATTGTAATCTTTTAGTGTATCCCATCCTTCTACTAAGCCTTCTCTTATCATATACTCATTGTTGGCTAATGGCTGAATTTCTAAATAATCATAGTAATTTGCAATTTCTTCAATTTCTTCCTCAGTCTTATCTTGCACGATGGCTCTATAAAGCTCTCCTGCTTCACAGGCACTTCCAATTATTAGACCTTCTCTATATTTATTCAATAATGATTTCAAAATTCTTGGTTTCTTATAGAAATAATCTAGATGTGAGTATGAAACAAGCTTATATAAATTTTTCAATCCAACATAATTTTGAGCAAGAATGATGATGTGATACATTGGAAGTTTTCTAAAATCAGTTTCAAAAACATTATCAAAATCATCTATAGTTTTTGCATCATTGCTTTTGGCTCTTTCAAGCATTTCTTTAAACACCTGCACCAATGTTTTAACATCATCTAAAGCTCTATGTGCAACATCAACCTTTATATTTAGTTTTTCAGCAATTATTCCTAATTTATATCTTGAAAACTCTGGAAAAATAGCCTTTGCTAAACGAAGTGTATCTATATGTGAAACATCAAAATCAAGCCCCAACTGCTCGCAATTGTACTTCATATAACCAATATCAAAATCTGCATTATGTGCAACCATTACGGAATCGCCAACAAATTCCAAAAACTCTGGCATTATCTGGTCTATTGTTCTTGCATCTTTTACCATATCATCGGTAATATGCGTAACATTAACCACTTCCTCAGGTATAGGTTTTTCTGGATTAACAAAAGTTTCAAAAGTATCAATAATTTCACCATTTTTAATTTTTATAGCACCAATCTCTGTGATTTTCTCCGTAATATGCGAAATACCTGTTGTCTCTAGATCAAAAACACAATACGTAGTATCTATACTTTGGCCCTTTGAATTTGAAACACATGGGTCCTTATCTGGGCAAAAATATCCCTCGACACCATATAATACCTTTATCACATCTCCCATTTTTTCTAATAGTTTGTGCGCATCAGGGAAACTTTGTACTACACCATGGTCAGTAATTGCAATTGAATTCCATCCCCACTTGATTGCACGTTTGATTAAATCACTGCATGGAGTTATAGCATCCATTTGGCTCATTTGAGTATGCATATGAAGCTCTACACGCTTTGTTTCCGCATTATCCATTCTTATTTCTTTATTTAAACCAGTTGACTCTATAATGGTATTAGCCATTACTTCTACTTCTTTTGAATAGTTGCTGTATCTTGCTTGCCCATCTATTCTAAGTCCTTTTGCTTTAGATATTCTTTTCTTAACATTATTTCCGATTTCTTTATCTAAAAAAGACTTACATGCAATTGTACTTGTTCCATCGAAAATATTGAAAGACATTATCATTTTGTCTTTTCCAGTCTTTTTATCTTTGTATTCTTTAACATCAATCGCACCATCAAGCACCTCTCCATCTATTGCAACGGGCATATCGGTAGTCATGTCCATAGGAATGTTTTCGACTTTAACTAAGTTATTTTTTAGTGTTAAGCTTCTTCCAAGAATTAATGGTGATTCTTCATCTTTTATGCTTGCCCCACTATTTTGAAAAGTCTCTATTTTTTCAGCCAATACTGGATTCTGTTTTCTAAGCTCTTCTTTCTTATTTTCTTCCTCTTCTTGTTTCTTTTTTTCTTCTTCCTCTTTCTTTTTAAGGATTTCTTGTTTATATTTTTCTGCGGCAATTTGAGCTTCTTTTTCCTGACGTTCTAATGCCTCTTTCTCCTCTTGAAGCATTCTTTCAATCATCTTTTTCTCATATTCTTCTGAAACACACTCTTCAAATTCAACTACAAAAACCTTATTGTATAGATTTTTAAATAAATGAACTAATCCCTTATCAAAATGTTGAGATGACAAAAAAGCAGAGCCTTTAACCTGCAAACATACCTTGACATTTTGACCGTTTACTTCGACTCTACTATCTCTTAAAAACGCACTACTTCCAGGTTCCTTTTTCGTAATATACTTGATGATGTTATTCCATTCCCCACTAATGTTTTCAGAGATTTCCAACTCTCCATAATCAATATCTACAGAAGCTTTTGCTACCGTAAAATCCTTTCCTGTGAATGCTCCAATCAAAAAGCTTTCAAAACTGCTTATTTCGTCAATCCCAATTTGATTAGTAGATGAAATGCTTACCTGCAATTTGTTTGTTTTTTTATAAAAATTAATATTTTCTATTTGAGCATCTGAAATGTTATTTTGCTCTTTATAATCAATAAAAGTGTCTCTAACTAACTTCTTTTGCATTATTCCCTCTTTAAACTAAATATTTGTGATATGTCTTCACACACTTTAACTATGTTTTTTACATCTTTGAGCTGAGCACCTCCAATTAGTGAACCACCTGGTAGCACACCTTTTACATAGATGCATAAGTCTCCTCTTCCAAATATTTTTTGTTTGAAAGTTTGATATGGTGTAATATCAACGATATCTGTATATTTAATAGTCTTATCATTAGTGATAAGAAGATTTTTAGTGTGATACATTAATTTTTTTTCATAAAAAACTATTCTATTATTTTTCCCTTCAAGTTTATCATTAAAAAGCACTATTACAAGATAAATAGCCAAAAAAGCTAATCCGCATAAACCTGCTTTAATATTCGACAATGCAAAGCAACCAATCATAGCAACAATGAAAATCATGATCATTTCAATATGTTTTACTATAAAATAACCCACAGCAAAACTACCACTTACTCTATAGACTTCCTTATTATCTTTTTTTAAGTCTTCTTCTTCTTGATACTTTTTATAACATTCCACACAAATATCGGCGTTTTCTTTTGTAAGGTTTGCTCCACAAATTCGGCACTTCATCTTGCTTCCTCCTTAGTTAAATCTATTTTTCAAAAATTCTAAATATATCATTATAAGTCACATATAATGACAACAATATTATAAATGTAAATCCTAAAGAAATAAGTCTATATTCCATTTCTTCTGGTAAAGGTTTTCTTCTAATTCCTTCAACTATTAAAATTAATAAACGTCCGCCGTCTAAAGCTGGAATCGGAAGTAAATTTGTAACCCCCAGTGATAATGAAACTAGAGCTAACAAATACACAAAATTGTACAAACCATTTGTCTCGACAACCATCTTCGAAATTCCCACTGGTCCGGTCATTTGATCCATTCCTACTCTACCTGTCACAAGCATTTTAAGGCTTTCTCCTATCGATGTAAAAAACTCCGTCGTTTCATTACCAGCATAATTTATTCTTTCAACAATAGTTGGATTCTCCTTTTTGGTCATCTCAAGCCCCAAAATGAATATTCCTTCATAATTTACAGGAGTTACATGATATACTTGCTTTTCTCCATCACGCATTATCGTTATTTCAACTTCTTGTCCATCATTAAGGAATAATGCCTTAGACATGTCTTGTCTTGACCTAACTTTTTCTCCATTAATTTGAACAATTCGATCCCCTACATGTAGGTTACTTTTCACAGATTCGCTTGCCTCAGGTAGAATAGATGCGATATCTGTTGTAACAACCAATCCACTTGATAGTGTAAGTACAAAATAAACCATTAATGCAAAACAAATATTAACAATAGGCCCTGCAAGAACGACCATCATTCTTTTCCATAACTTACTATTATTAAAGCTTCTTGGGTCATCACTTCTTTCTTCTTCTCCAAGCATCCTAACGTAGCCACCAAATGGTATTAATGAAATTGAATATAGTGTCTCTTTTCCTTGTTTTGTTAGAATTCTTGGTCCAAAACCTATTGAAAACTCTTCGACTTTTATTTTGAATAGCTTTGCCATTAAGAAATGTCCGCCCTCATGAATTGTCACAAGGAATCCTAATAAAAAAGCAATTTTAATAATATTTATTATTATCAACTTTTTCCTCCAATTATATTAATTCATTAGAACAAAATATTTAAAAACAAAAATGCAACTGGCGCGATAAACATCACACTATCTATTCTATCTAGCATTCCCCCATGTCCTGGAAATAAACTGCTAAAATCTTTCACTCCAAAATATCTCTTTATGGCTGAAGCAGATAGGTCTCCTAATTGACCCATTATGCTAAGTACACATCCTACAACTCCCATAACGAATAATGATAAACTTGTTCCGAAAAATCTATTGAATACAATTGATAAAATTACAGATAAAACAATTGCCGCAACAGTTCCTCCTACACAACCTTGAACCGATTTATTTGGGCTAACATGTGTAAACTTTGTTTTTCCAAAACGCATTCCAACCATATATGCAAACATATCAGTTCCCCATGAAGCAACTATTACAAACCAAATAAATATCTTGCCCGATATACTTCCTTCATAACCATAAACCAATGCAAATGATGCAACAAATCCTACAATATAGCATATCCCCAAAAATGTATATGTAATATCCTCCAACGTAATCTTCATATCAGAGATAATAATATGTGCAAATAATACACTTAATAGTATTGGAATTACGCAATACCAATAATTAAAAATGCTATTTGGAATTAAATGTATAAATGCTATATAAAATGTTGATAAATAACTTATCCATTTAATTACTTTAACATTCTTTTCCTTTGCACAATTAATATATTCATGCATTGAAATTACTGCAACAATCATCATGATAGTATCAATAATATACTTATTGGAATATGCAAGTGCTAAAATAACAATCGGCAATCCAATAACTGTGGTTATGATTCTTTTTATTTTATCCATTTTTGTTCCTTTTTAATTTTATTTTCCTTTATTTATTTTTCTTCCATTATATACTTTGATAGCCTCGTCTAAATCATCACTTGTAAAATCTGGCCACAATTTATCAATGAAATAAAATTCTGAATATATGGTTTGCCATGGCAAGAAGCCACTTAATCTTATTTCGCCACTCGTTCTAATTAGCAAATCGGGATCAGGAATCTCCCTTGTATATAAATTCTGTGACACTAATTCTTCATTAATATCATCAATATTTATTTCACCATCTTTTACTCTTTCAGCAATTCTCTTTACAGCATGTACTATCTCATCTCTACCACCATAGTTTAATGCGATATTAAATATAGTACCTGTATTGTTTTTAGTTCTTTCTATTGCCTCATCGATTTTTTCATTAAGTTTATCAGATAATGGTTTTCTGTCTCCCAAGACTCTTATTACTATGTTTTCTGTGTCAGCTTCCTTTGCAAAATCTTCCAAATAATTTTGTAACAGGCTCATCAACGAATTAACCTCTTCCTCTGTCCTTTTCCAATTTTCAGTAGAAAAAGCATACACAGTAAGATATTCTAGTCCTATTTTATTTGCATATCTAGCAAGTTTCTTTAATGTCTCTGCTCCTTGCTTATGTCCTAATTTAGTTGGTAAGTTTCTTTTCTTAGCCCAACGTCTATTACCATCCATAATAATAGCAATGTGCCTAGGGATTTTTTGTTCTTCCATAACCTTAACCTTTCAAATTGTATGCTTTATACACTCATAATATCTTTTTCTTTTTTCTCTAAAACACTGTCTATAATTCCAACATATTTGTCTGTTAACTTTTGTATCTTGTCTTCTAAATCTGCCTTTTCATCTTCAGAAATTTCAGAATTCTTTTGCCTTGCTTTTACGTCATCCATGCCGTCTTTTCTTATTGAACGAATTCCTACTTTTGCTTCTTCAGCTATTTTTTTAATATCTTTTACTAAATCTTTTCTTCTCTCTTCTGTAAGTTCAGGGAAGTTAAGCCTAATAACTTTTCCATCATTATTTGGATTAATTCCGATATCAGCTTCTAAAATAGCTCTCTCAATTGCTTTTAGTACACTAGCATCCCATGGTTGAATAACTATCATCCTAGCTTCAGGAACTGAAATTCCAGCCACTTGGTTTATTGGAGTTTGAACTCCATAATACTCAACTGAAACCCTATTTAGTATTGCTGGATTAGCTCTTCCAGCTCTAATTTCAGAGAACTTATTTTCTAAACTATCTATAGATTTTTCCATTCTTTCTTCGATTTCGTTTAATTCCATTTTCTTTTTTGCATGTTATTCTGCTATTATTCTTCATATTATTTTTTAAAATACTTGTTTCCACTTATTCACTTTTGTAATTGCAGAATCATGCTCTCCTTTCCATTTTCATTTTAATACTTTTGGTTTTATTTTCTATTATATTATTATTATTATGCTTTTAATCTTTTTTATTCTTTAGTTAATCATTAATTCTATTCAACTATAGTTCCTATGTTTTCTCCTTTTATTATACGTACTATATTATTGGGGTCACTTATTGCAAATACTCTAAGTGGAATTTTGTTATCTTTGCATAATGCAGTTGCTGTTGAGTCCATAACCTTAAGATTTTTTTCAAGAACCTCTTGATAAGTAATTCTATCATATTTAGTAGCTTTAGGATCAAGCTTTGGATCTGCTGAATATACACCGTCTATTGTCTTTGCTAATAGAATTACATCCGCCTCAATCTCAGCGGCTCTAAGTGCTGCGGCAGTGTCTGTAGAGAAAAATGGATGTCCTGTACCTCCTGCAAATATTACTATTCTTCCTTTTCTTAAATGCTTAGCTGCTTTTCTAACAATAAATGGTTCAGCAATTTCTCTCATTTCTATTGCAGTTTGTAATCTTGTAAAAACGCCTCTTGATTCAAGTGCATCTTGAAGTGCCAATCCATTCATAATAGTAGCTAACATTCCCATATAATCGGCAGTTGATCTATCTGCCATCTTTGCTCCATTCTTTAGTCCTCTCCAAAAGTTTCCGCCTCCACATACTATAGAAACTTCAACTCCCATATCTAGTATCTCTTTAACTTTTTCGCATATGTTTCCAACAACATCTGGGTCTATCCCATGACCTTCTTCACCAGCAAGTGCTTCTCCGCTCAATTTTAATAATACTCTTTTAAAGGCAACCATAAATGAACATACTCCTTCTATTTTATTTTTACTTGCACCATTCTATCACAAATTTTTACATATTCCTACAATTTTTTGAATTTTTTTGGAATATGGGGACGCAAGTTAGAAGGAATTTTTGAAAATCCATGTATGCCGTGAGTGAGTTGGACTATAAGTTAAAAATCATGTACACACTTGGGGACGGATGTTATTCATATTTTGAAATATAGCTATTTATTACTTATAAGATATGTAGGTCTATATAACCACTCCATTAAAGTGGACGAAACTAAGTGTTTTTTCATATATGTTTGCTAAACAATAGTGCATGTGTTAACATGCACTATTGTTTTTCGACTCAATTTATCGCCTCAAAACAACACACTTTATTTAGAAAAAAATTGAGTCGAAAAAGAGGCACGCAATTGTATCGATTAATTCTTATCAATCAAATAATGCGTGCCTCTAGCAAACTATAATCTTATAAATTACTTATCCATTTTATTAGCCTAGAAATCCGTCCCCTATATATATATCATAATTCAGACCTACAT
>Ga0247611_10009177_pt1 | contig 11971 bp, 8 predicted proteins | sample 177DNAGHGhighgp2_FD_192422 | JGI IMG/M metagenome (GOLD analysis project Ga0247611, IMG submission 192422) | Sheep rumen microbial communities from Palmerston North, Manawatu-Wanganui, New Zealand - 1770 DNA GHGhigh gp2 | ecosystem: Host-associated > Mammals > Digestive system > Stomach > Rumen ... | reverse complement strand
TTTTAGGGACAAAGAGTATCATAATGATTGTCTAAACAAATATGAGGTATGGATTGACGATTTGAACACATATCATTGGATTAAGCTTAATGAAAAGTATAGTAAGAAATAACATGAAGAAAATCATCCTAATTCTATTAACGCTATCCTCACTTAATGTTTATTCTCAATCACATCTTAAGATTTTTGTTATACCTAAGTTAGAACTTGTTGAGAATTTTATATCGAAAATGAAATTTGAAAATCAGAGAAATCTTATCGATATAGTAAATGCCAAGCATAAAGGTGTAGAGAACATAAGCTATGCGATTGAAGCATCATAATCTGAATAATCTTGTTGAGAGTGTTACAAGTTCCTCTTTTTTGCCAAGCAATAATACCGCATCTACAATGAATTTGGCAAATAAGGTGGAGTACTTGGAGAAATTTGTGTTTATGATTGCTTGTTTCGATTGATAGCATAAATACAAATAGTGGTTATTGTGGCGGTATCACACCTCTTCCCATTCCAAACAGAGAAGTTATACTTGCTTACGCCGATGGTACAGCACTGATACGTGGGAGAGTAATCTCCATGCAATAGAGGATAATCGACTGCCCCGAAAAAATGTGTAAAACAGAAGCAGGCAAAATAGCCTGCTTCTGAAAAACTTCCCGTTTTACGGTTTAAGCCAAGCACTTTGGGGTTTCACAATCAGCCTTGCATTATTATATGCCATCTTTAAAGTTAGACAAGTTCTGGCAGTATAAGTGTCTGAACTTAACTTATAAATAGCCAACGCCAAGTCTGGATTAGGTGAACCAGGAGTGAGATTCAAGGGCAGGAGCAGCTGTATATGGTTGTTATAGAATTGAGGGACTGCCAACTTGTAATTGGTTTTTACTCTCTTCTTAACTTCCTCAATAGCTCCTTCCAGTCTTCTGCGCCTTTCATTCTCGTCCAAAGCTTGGATGTGGGATGGAAAGCGTGCAAGGTTATCGCCTATGATATGGTCTATCTGAGGAATCAACTTGCAACTAGGATTGAAAATCAAATCCTCTGGCTTCTGGAAGAAGTCTGCTATCTCAGGATGGTTGTCTGGAAAGACCTTTAAAAACTGTATATCGCTTTCTTTTACGAACGCTTTAAAACAGAATTGCGGGTTATTCTTTCCAACCTTGGGCTTTTTATATGCCTCAAAGAGCGCATAAATAGGTTCAAGGTTCTTAGTAACTAATCCTGTGTTGAAGCAGGCATAATCATTCTTCTGGGTGTAAGCAATCTTACTTTCTGACTGAACTTTCCTAAAAGTGTGTTCTAAGTAGTTCTTTAGAATGGAATAAGTTTTCTTACTAGCATCTGAAAAATCCCAATCTTCAGGATCTGCCAATCTCTCAGCCAAGAACTCAACCGCCTTGTCGTAAGACGGGAAGAAGGCAAACGTAAAGAGTGCCGATACAAATGTTTTTTTTGCCATAGTTTGTAAATAATTTATGTTAATAAAAAAGGACTCTCAACTTTCTATGAGAGTCCCACGTATCTTTCTTTTGTTTATTTTACTTTTTGTGGATAGACCCACATGTCTATATGTGAAATATTTATTTACGGGTGCAAAGGTATACAAAAAATGTGTAGAATCCAAATCTTTCGGCATTTATTTTGTTTTATTTCACATTTATATGTAAAAATGAAATGGATAATTGCTATATGAGAATATGCGAGCAAAGATTAAAACTGCATATAATAAAAGATGAAAAATCCCTCAAAAGTTTTGTGATCTCGTATATTCTGTGTACCTTTGTCCCCGACAATGAGCCATTGAAACAGGCTGGTGGCTCTGAATCGGGAGTTCTTGCGTCCCTTTGGTAGCAAGCGCCAGAGGCGATGACATTGACAAGCAAATCAAAGCAGAATGAGAAATGAGAACCGTTGCCAGTTCGTAACCCAGATTTTTCTCAATCCTCAGAACTGCCTTTATTTACAAAAGGTTTGCAATTTTATCCAATTTTACAAAATAAGTTTCTTGCGCCATTTCTTAGACGTTGTGTGATTCGCCTTTATTCTAATGGCGATTGTTATCCTGCAAAATTGATGAGCTGCATGACAGAGGGACCGCAACGGCCGCCCTGCAGCTATACATCCCCCTGTAACCCCCTCCTACTATACCCCCCTCTCTATATAGAGAGAGGAGGGGGGTATATAGGGAGGGGTGTAAGGGGATGGTAATAGCCTGCAGCCCATGACCGCACAAAACGGTAACGAGAGAGAAGAAACGACACGGTGCCACGACGCCGTGTCCGAAAGTGTACGACTTTTGAAAAATACTCCATGAGAATTTTCCAAAACTCGTGCAGTATTTTCCAAAACTCGTAGGGTGTTGCGCATACATGGACTGTCTTATAGACTTACATCATGTATCACCCTATTTCTCTGCCGTTTTCTTGGCAGCGGGCTTCTTAGCAGCCTTCGGCTTAGCGGCGGCCTTGGGAGCAGCCTTGGCAGCGGGCTTCTTTGGCGCTTTCTCGTACTTCTCGAGCTTGGCCTTGAGACGGGTGATTTCCTTGTCTTTCATCTCAATCTCGTCGCCCTGGTTCTTGATGGTGGTGAGCAGGCCCTCAAGCTCGTCGTTGTCGATATCGAGTGGATAGAGGGCATTGACGCGGTTGATGAAGTCGCCGAGAATGTTCATGTAGTTGGTGAAGGCATCGAACGGTCCGCTGTAGATGCCGCGGTCAAGGCCCACGTTAGAGGGCTTGGTGGTCATGAAGCGGAAGTTGTTGGAGGCCTGCAGGTAGTCCCAGTCCTGATTGATGCGCGGGTCGTTGGCTATGCGCAGGCGATCGGCCACAGAGTAGAGCTTCTGGAAGGCTTCGCGCTGCATGGCGTTGCCGAGCCAGCAGGAGCAGTCGCGCTCTTCGTCGACCCACGAGAGGGTGTCGGGCACGTCGATGGCGCCTACGCTCTTCACCTTCATGCAGATTTCGGTCGGGGTGGCAAAGTCGATGCCTTTCTCCTTGGCGCAGGCAGGCAGGGCGTGGAGGAAGTCGAGGATGTTGGAACTGAGCGGCTGAGCGATGCCGAGTGCTGACAGCTCCATGAAGATGTTGATAATCTTCTCCTCCTCGGGCAGACGGGCAATACGGTCGATGTAGGCATCGGCAAACAGGGGATAGCCCTCCCACTCGGCGTTGTTGAAGCGCAGGGAGATGTCGTCGGAGAGCTCCACGTCGCGCAGCAGCAGCTTGAGGTTGGGCGCCATGTTACAGTTATAGACGTAGTGTGGCGACTTCCAGCCGAGCACGTGCTTGGCACCCTCGGTGAGCATGCCCTTGAAGCCCATAGCGGCTATCTGGGCACCGATGTCGTCGCTGTAGATGAGCGACGAGTTGCGGGCCACGGTAGGCTTCTGTCCGAAGAGTTCCTCAATCTTGGCACACTGTTTCTTGACATCGAGGGCGAAGGTCTCCTCATTGGCCAGCGACGAGAGGCCGTGGCTGTAGGGCTCGGCGAGGAACTCGACGCAGCCCGTCTGAGCCAGTTCCTGGAGTTTGGCGATGACCTGCGGAGCATGGTACTCGAGCTGCTCGATGCCGGTGCCTGAGAGCGAGAAGGCCACCTTGAAGTACTTGCCGTTCTCCTGAATCATCTGCTGGAGCGTGGTGAGTGCCGGCATATAGGAACGCTCGGCAATGTCGGTGATGCTACGCTCGTTCTCGTAGTCGTCGTAGTAGTAATGGTCAGTACCGATATCGAAGAAACGATAGCGCTTCAGATGGATAATCTGATGTATCTCGAAATATAAGCAAATTGTTTTCATAATGTTACCCACCCCCAGCCCCTCCCGAGGGGAGGGGAGTTTAATTACTCTTGCCGGGGTTTTGTGGTCTCCATTTTTTTATTGTTAGACTAATAATTATATTTGGTTTTGTTAGAAGTGTTTAGACTCCCCTCCCCTCGGGAGGGGCAGGGGGTGGGTCACTCCCACCCCAGTGTCCTGAGGTACAGCGTGCGAATCCAGCGGCCTACCTTCTCCCAGGTGATCTGGTCCACCTCGCGCTTGCCTTCCTCCTTCAGGTAGTTGAAGAGCGACTCGTTGTGGCAGATGCTGTAGATGGCGTCGGCCAGTGCGTGGATGTCCCAGTAGTCGACCTTGATGCAGTTGTCCAGAATCTCGGCGCAGCCTGACTGCTTGGAGATGATGGTGGGCGTACCACACTGCATGGCCTCGAGGGGCGAGATGCCGAAGGGCTCGGAGACCGACGGCATGACATAGACATCGCTGGCCTTGAGGCACTCATAGACCTGCTTGCCGCGCATGAAGCCGGGGAAGTGGAAACGGTCGGCAATGCCGCGCTCGGCAGCGAGCTGTATCATAGCGTCCATCATGTCGCCAGAGCCGGCCATGCAGAAGCGGACGTTGCGCGTGCGGTGAAGCACCATGTTGGCAGCCTCAACGAAGTACTCGGGGCCCTTCTGCATGGTAATGCGTCCGAGGAAGGTGACAACCTTCTCCTTGCCGGTATGGTCGGGACGGGGAATGTCCTGATACTCCTGCGGCAGGGGATAGACGGCGTTGTGGACAGTGAAGCACTTGCGGGGGTCCTGATGATACTGGTTGATGACGGTCTGACGCGTCAGCTCCGACACGCACATGATGCAGTCGGCCCAGTCCATACCGTTCTTCTCGATGCCATAGACGGTGGGGTTCACCTTGCCGCGGCTGCGGTCGAAGTCGGTTGCGTGGACGTGGATGCACAACGGCTTGCCTGAGACTTGCTTGGCGTGAATGCCGGCAGGGAAGGTCAGCCAGTCGTGAGCATGAATGATGTCAAACTCCTCAGTACGAGCCACTTGGCCGGCAATAATCGAGTAATTATTGATTTCCTCATGCAGGTTGCCGGGATAGCCGCCGGCAAACTCCATAGCGCCAAGGTCGTTGACGTTCATGTAGTTGAAGTCGGCATAGATATGCTCGCGGAGCTTGAAGTAATAGTCGGGGTCCATGATATTGCCTACCCTACTCTTCACATAGTCGTAGTCAACGTCACGATAAACAATAGGTACGGCGTTCATGGCCACGATGCGGCAGGCGTGCTGGCTCTCGTCGCCAAAGGGGTGCGGCAGACAGAGCACTGTCTCGATGTCGCCCTGCGCCTTCAGGCCCTCGGAAATACCGTAGTTAGCGGTGGCCAGTCCACCGAACACGTGAGGAGGATACTCCCATCCAAACATTAATACTTTCATACAGCAGTCCTCCTTTTATTTCTGATACGAATACTTCTCCAGCAGCTTCAGCGTGCGCAGAATCTCGGCCACGTTCATGGCAAAGGCCATAGCGCCACGACCGTGGAACGGCGGGTTGCCGTCGAACAGCTCGGAGATGGTACCGATAGCATGATAGTCCATTTCGTCCTCGTAGCCCACCATCTGACGCTCGATGAACGACAGGCGTGAGCGCTTGTAGAGTTTCAGGCAGGCCTCCATGTAGAAGCCGCCGAGCCACGGCCACGCCGTTCCCTGGTGGTAGGCATAGTCGCGCTGCGTCTGCGGGCCGACGTAGATGGGGTTGTAGCCGCCGCTCTTGGGCGACAGCGAGCGCAGGCCCTTCGGCGTCAGCAGCTCGCGCGTACATATATCTACTACGCTCTTCATCTGCTGCTGCGACAGCGGCGAGTAGTCGAACGCCACGGCGAAAATCATGTTCGGGCGCACCGACCAGTCCATGTTCGTGCCGTCCACGTAGTCCAGCAGGTAGCCGTATTCGTTGACGAAGGTTTCCACGAACGACGTCTTCGTCTTGGCAGCCAGCTCCTCCAGCCGCTCGGCACCCTTCGTGTCGCCCTTCTCCGACGCCATCAGGGCACAGAACTTCAAAGCGTTGTACCACAAGGCATTGAACTCAACAATATAGCCAGAACGGGGCACTACAGGACGACCGTTGGCGGTGGAGTTCATCCAGGTGACGGCTTTATCGCGACCATCGGAGTAGAGCAGGCCATTGTCGTCAAGACGCAGGTTGGGATGCTTACCGTCGAGGATAAACACCACGATGTCCTGAAGCAGCTTGCCGTACTTCTCGAAGCACTGGTCACGGCCCACCTCCTTGGCATACTGCTGTAGTGACCACACGGCCCACAGGGGCACGTCGGGCTGCTCCACCTCGTAGAGCTTCACCGTCAGCGGCTTGCCCTTCATGAACTCGCGCAGGCCCTTCTCGGCGGTCTTCATCACGAGCTCAAAGTAGTCCTGCTCGCCGATGGCCAGCGTCAGACCAGGCAGGGCAATGAAGGTATCGCGGGCACGCGACTTGAACCACGGATAGCCGGCCAGCAGATAGCGGTCGTCGTTGGGCTTGCGGTTATGGAACTGGTGGGCGGCGGTGACCAGGCAGTGATAGAAATTATCGCGGGGCACACGCAGGCTCAGCTCATCGTCGAACATCTTGTTAAGCTGCGACGTCTTGGCTGCCGAGGTAGAGGCAGCAAAGACGATGGACTCGCCCTTCTTGATGGGCATCTCGAAATAGCCGGGCACATAGAGGTCCTCATTGGAGGCGTAGCCGCGCTCCTGCTCCTTCGGGTATTCTATGCCGCGATACCAGTCGGGCTGGAAGATAAACTCGTTCTTCTTCGAGAACTGCATGTAGAGGTCGGGATAGCCGGCATACATACAGGTCTTGATGCCATTGTCCACCAGCTGGTAGTCGCGGCTGGCCACGGAGTTCTCGTGCGTGAACTGGCGCACCGAGCGGAAGGCCAGGAACGGACGGAAACGAAGCGTCGTGGCCGAGTGGGCATCGACCAGCGTGTAGCGAATCAGCAAGCGGTCTTCGTAGGCACGGAAAATCGTCTCGCGTTTCAGTATGACGCCGCCCACACGATAGGTCGTCGTCGGCACCTGCGTCGCATCAAACTCACGGATGTACTTGTGTCCCTTGGGACTGAAATTGTTGCCCTGATACTTGTGGAGGCCCAGGTTGAATTCCGCACCATGCTGGATGACCGTACAGTCGAGCGACGACAAGAGCACATGGTTCTCATCGTCAATCTCAGGCACGGGTACGACCAGCAGTCCGTGGTACTTACGCGTGTTACAGTCGACAAGCGTCGACGCGCTGTAGGCACCACTACGGTTTGTGCGGAGCAATTCGCGGCGAAGGCTCTCCTCGAGGTTCGTCATCACGGCTTTTTCAAAGCGTAAATTACTCATAGCTCCTATTTTAAGGTTATTTTCTTATTTGTTTGTCTTAGATTACGTCCCAAAGGTACGCATTTTCTCGCAGTCGGCAAAGCAATTAAGGAAATTTAATATTCAACATGACACATGTCATGCTTTTTCTTGGGTATCTACGCATAAATTCGTATCTTTGCCACCAGAAAAAGAGAATACTAAAACAAACAATGTCATGAAACTCTACCTAAAACAACTGGGCCTGGCAATGATAATCTGTCAGACATCCCTGAACGGAACTGCCGCCGCTTACCGCTCACAGGTATGGTGCCCGGACAACGGAAATGGCACTTACACAAATCCTGTCATCAACGCTGACTACTCGGACCCCGACATCTGCGTGGGAGCACCACTGCCCGGCACAACGCCCGACGGCGAGGACTACTACATGACGGCCTCGTCGTTCCAGTGTACGCCGGGACTGCCCATCCTCCACTCGCGCGACCTCGTGAACTGGGACATCATAGGCTACGCCCTGGGAAATCTCTACGAGGGCGACGAGACGCTGCTGAAGCACTTCAGCGGCGCGCCACAGCACGGCAACGGCGTGTGGGCACCCTCCATCCGCTATCACGACGGCTGGTACTACATCTACTGGGGAGACCCGGACTTCGGCGTGTTCATGGTGAAGACGCAGAACCCCGCCGGCGAGTGGACCAAGCCCCTGTGTGTCATCAAGGGACAGGGCTACATTGACACTACCCCACTCTGGGACGACGACGGCCGCTGCTATCTGGTGAACGCCTGGGCAAACTCGCGCGCCAAGTACGCCTCGGTGCTGACGGTACGCGAAATGACAGCCGACGGCACACGGCCTGTCGGGCAGCCGGTCATCGTGTTCGACGGCAACGGTACGGCAAACCGCACCTGCGAAGGACCAAAGCTATACAAGCGCGACGGCTGGTACTGGATTATGTGTCCGGCAGGCGGCGTGCCCGAGGGCGTCCAACTGGCCATGCGCGCCAAGTCGCCCTACGGCCCGTACGAGTACAAGACGGTGCTGAAGCAGGGCAAAACCGCGATTAACGGCCCACACCAGGGCGGCTGGGTGCACACCAGGTTCGGCGAGGACTGGTTCCTCCACTTCCAGGACAAGGAGGCCTACGGCCGCGTGGTACACCTGCAGCCCGTGGACTGGATGTCGGGCTGGCCCGTGATGGGCAGGAAAGGTGAGCCTGTGACTACCTACCGAAAGCCCAAGACATCGGGTGCTACCATCATGATGAATCCCGCAGAAAGCGATGAGTTCAACGACAGCAGGCTGGGACTGCAGTGGCAGTGGAACGGCAACTACGACGAGAAGTTCGGCTGCGCTACGGCTTTCGGTACCTACCGGCTATACACCTACAAGATGACAACGGGGAAAGGCATGAAGACTGACGGAACAAAGAACCTCTGGGGAGTGCCGAGTCTGCTGCTGCAGAAGACACCTGCCGACCAGTTCACTGCCACCACGAAAGTACGATTCACGTCGAAGGCCGACGGACAGATGGGCGGACTCATCATGATGGGACTCGACTACTCGGCGCTGGTGGTAAGGCGCGTGGGCAAGGCGTTCCAACTGCTACAGCTGACCTGCCACGACGCCGACAAAGGCAAGCCGCAGACGGAGACGGTGCTGGCCACGCTGAAACCCACGGCTGAGGACAAGACCGACTACAAGCCGGGCATACACATGGACATCTACCTGCGGCTCGTGGTCAGCAATACCGAGGCTGGCGCAGCACACGGCGGCAAACCCGTCGTCAGCTTTGCCTACAGCCTCAACGGCAAGAAGTACGAGACATGCGGCGAGGCGTTCCAGATGAAACAGGGAAAATGGATAGGCGCAAAGTTCGGTTTCGTCAGCGTCGAGACCGACGCAAAAGCCGACCGCGGATGGCTGGATGCAGACTGGATTAGAGTGACGCCGTGAAAGTTTATGCAACGTACTTCCAACGACGAACATGATTTTATAAAATAATGTTAATTAGTTATACACACGCGCGTGTAACTCAGATAGTTTTAGTATCTTTGCAGCCAATTAACGGAAAAAACTGACAAAATGTCAAAAATATGATGGAAAAAGAGAAAGCAACGAAGCCGACAGCCATATTACTCTTACACTGTCCTGACCAGCAGGGCATCATCTCAGAGGTTACCAAGTTTATCACAGACAATAAAGGCAACATCGTCTACCTTGACCAGTACGTTGACAAGGTAGACGGTATGTTTTTCATGCGCATAGAGTGGGAACTCGACGGCTTCATCATTCCGCGTGACAAGATATACGACTACATCACAACGCTCTATGCCCAGCGCTACCAGATGAAATTCTCACTCTACTACAGCGACAAGCGTCCGCGCATGGCTATCTTCGTCTCGAAGATGAGCCACTGCCTCTACGACCTGCTGGCACGCTGGAAGGCGGGCGAGTTCAACTGCGACATTCCCTGCATCGTCAGTAACCACGAAGACCTGCGCTACGTGGCCGACCAGTTCGGCATACCCTACTACGTGTGGAGCATCAAGAAGGACCACTCGAACAAAGCCGAGGTGGAGAAGGCAGAGATGGAACTGCTGCAGAAAGAGGATATCTCGTTTATCGTACTGGCACGCTACATGCAGATTATCAGCGACGAAATGATTGCTGCCTACCCGCACCACATCATCAACATCCACCACTCGTTCCTGCCGGCCTTCATCGGCGCCAAGCCCTACCATCAGGCCTACGAGCGCGGCGTGAAGATTATCGGTGCCACGAGCCACTACGTGACGGCTGAACTGGATGCTGGTCCTATCATCGAACAGGATGTGACGCGCATCACACACAAAGATACGCCCGAAAGCCTGGTGCTGAAAGGCAAGGACCTGGAGAAAATCGTGCTCTCGCACGCCGTGTCGAAGCACATCCAGCGCAAGATTCTTACCTACAAGAACAAAACCATCATCTTCTCGTAGAATTGAAGAATTGAAAGTCGCGATTAAGCGAGTGCAGAGTCAAGCTTGCTTGAACTATGCCGAGCGTGAGCGACTTCGATGCGAAGCATCAAAAATTGAAGAATTGAAAAATTCAAGAACTCAAGAATTGAAGTTTTTATGAACGTCGCAATCGTAAAATATAACGCAGGCAACATTTACTCGGTGGTCAACGCCCTGAAGCGAATGGGCATTGAGCCCATGCTGACCGACGATGCCGAGCAGCTGAAGAAAGCCGACAAGGTGCTGTTCCCCGGACAGGGACATGCCGGCGAGGCGATGGAGTACCTGAAGGCACGACGCCTGGACGAGGTGATTCGCGACCTCAAGCAGCCCGTCTTCGGCATCTGCGTGGGACAGCAGTTGCTGTGCCGTCACAGCGAGGAGGGCGACACCGACTGCATCGGCATCTTCGACGCCGAGGTGAAGCGCTTCCAGCCCGAGAAGCATGAGGACAAGGTGCCTTGCATGGGATGGCAAGACCTCACCCTAACCCTCTCCGAAGGCGAGGGAACCCCGAACCCGATATTCAAAGGCCTCTACAATCCGCAGGCACTCCCCTCCTTGGGAGGGGTCGAGGGAGGTTATGTGTATTTCGTCCACTCTTACTACGTTCCAGTGTGCGCCGACACCATCGCCACAGCCGACTACATCCTGCCCTACTCGGCATCGATGCACAAGAACAACTTCTACACCTGCCAGTTCCACCCCGAGAAGAGCGGCAAGGTGGGCGAGAAAATCTTGGAGAACTTTCTCCAATTGACAACTGATAACAGATAATTGACAATGAAGATAGAACTGATACCCGCCATCGACATCATCGAAGGACAATGTGTACGTCTGACCAAGGGCGACTACGACCAGAAGAAGGTTTACGGTCAGCCGCTGGAGATGGCACAGGAGTTCGAGCGCATCGGCTATAAACGTCTGCACATGGTGGACCTCGACGGTGCCAAGTCGAAGCATATCGTCAACGACAACGTGCTCCGCAGCGTCACGACAGAAACGCAGCTCGTGGTCGACTTCGGCGGCGGCATCAAAACCGACGAGGACATTGAGAAAGCCTTTGCTGCCGGCGCAAGCATGGTGACGGTGGGCTCTATTGCCGTCACACAGCCCGACCTCTTCTTAGGTTGGCTCGACAAATACGGTGCTGAGCGCCTGATACTGGGAGCCGACGTGCGCAACGGGAAAATCAGCATCAACGGCTGGAAGGAAGACTCCACCGAGGACCTGCTGCCGTTCCTGAAGAAATATATCGAGGCCGGCGTGCGCAACGTGCTCTGCACGGAAATCTCGAAGGACGGCACCCTACAGGGCCCCGCCATCGACCTCTACAAGCGCGTCATGGACGCCTACCCCGAGCTGCACCTGATTGCCAGCGGCGGCGTGTCGGGCATCGACGATATCGAGACGCTCGACAAGGCAGGCATCCCTGCCGTGGTCTTCGGAAAGGCCATCTACGAAGGTCGCATAGACCTAAATGCGTTAATAAAAATGTAATCTTGTACGCCTTCTAAAAAAGTACTCATGTCATTAGCAAAACGAATCATACCCTGTCTGGACGTCAAGGACGGTGAGACCGTCAAAGGCACGAACTTCGTGAACCTGCGGAGTGCGGGCGACCCGGTGGAGCTGGGCAAAGCCTACTCTGAGCAAGGAGCCGACGAACTGTGCTTCCTGGACATCACAGCCAGCTTCGAGGGACGTAAGACATTCACGGAGATGGTCACCCGCGTGGCTGCCGAAATCAACATCCCATTCACCGTGGGCGGAGGCATCAACGAGCTGGCCGACGTGGAG
>Ga0247611_10009176_pt1 | contig 11972 bp, 16 predicted proteins | sample 177DNAGHGhighgp2_FD_192422 | JGI IMG/M metagenome (GOLD analysis project Ga0247611, IMG submission 192422) | Sheep rumen microbial communities from Palmerston North, Manawatu-Wanganui, New Zealand - 1770 DNA GHGhigh gp2 | ecosystem: Host-associated > Mammals > Digestive system > Stomach > Rumen... | reverse complement strand
TTCAACTATAGTGTTAATGTTCTCTGCCGGCTCAGGTTTATCTTCAACTTTTGCAGGTTTCTTTTCCTGTTTAGTTGATGATTTTGCTGACTTTTGCGCCGGCTTATCAGCAGAATCGACACTTTTAGGAGGTTCCTGCGGTATCGAATTAACCCTAATAAAGTGTATATCATTTATGTACCCGGAAACTTCTTTTATATCTCCGGGCTGAAAGGTTACGCCGTGAAAAGTTTTAACGGCATTAGACGTGTTTTTATACAGTAACATATCTATGCTCCTTGTTGAGAATATATAAGGTTCTACGGCTTCTTGACCACCGGTTCTATCTCATATGCTGTACGTCTAAGTTTGGCTGGCGTGTAGTTAACGAGTACACATCCTTCACATCTTAGGGGAACTATTGCTTGATAAAGTGTTCCTGCGTGAAGATATTCAACTGTACCAGAACTCCTGTCAATACTCGAATCTCTATCTATAGTTACTCCGAATCTTATCTTCCTCTTACCCTCATATGGTATTGTGATTGTGAGGAAGTACATAGATGTGTATTTGAAGAGAAGTTCTCTAACAAGCTCGTCCATATCCGCTGTATTTGTTGCTAATATAGTTAGTCCATATTTCAGCTCAACAGGAACTGCCTGCTCATAATACAGATTGTTTGTATCCGGATCTAGCACAGAAACAACTCCGTTGTGCATTCTAGTGAAATTTGTCAGATTCCTGTCGACCTGATAGTCTGGATTCCGATTTACAACAACAGCGGGGAACGATAGCTTATCATTCTGTATCTGCGCTACTATGTCGATTGCTCCCTCAGGATCTATCACCCTGACGGAAAGATTTTTCATATGGTCAGGATTGAATGAATCTTCAAGATCCTTCGCAATCGCCTCATCATAAAGATAAATCATTCCACATCCTCCGTAGTATCATGATAATGACCTCTGTAATCTGTCTGAGGCTTCAGGAAATGGTTAGATCTATCAAATGTCTTCTCAACTTCCTTCTTTGTACGTCCTGTTATGTTATCATCATAAACAGGAACTACTTGACATATCAGATGATCGGGTGCTTGAAAATCATATGTTATCTCAGTTACCCTGAAAACTCTATCTGGAAGCTCACTGTACTGCCCAGACATCCTGAATATGCTATCTTTCTGAACATGTGGCAGATTGAAGCTGCAGTGTATCAGAAATGGAAGGTTCTTATCATTTTCTACTACCCATCCATATCTCTTGAAGGTCTTCACTTTGGGGTTTCCGTCAAAGAATATGTTTGTTTTTATTTCATCTGAGTAGCTATCAATAAGAGGCTCCCCCTGCACGTTAGAAGTTGCAAGATTTGGAAACTGATAGATTGCTGGAACTCCTTGCATCTTCAAAGCTTCATCATAACGCTTTCTATGAAGTTTTATATCTGGTCCTATCAGGTTCTTAGACATATATATCATCTCCTGCGTTATCTTTTATTATGTCGTTTATGTTTGCTACATAGTCGAGCCAGTCCCATCTGTAATGCTCAGTTTCGCTTACTTCTGTTAAATTTATAGCAGTACCGTCTAACAATGCTTTTGTGAACTCTTTTTCACTAGGACTGTATCCGTTATTAAGCCAGTACTTGTGATACTTAGCTTGGAACGCAACCACCTTAACCTTGAACTCTTTAGTTCCATTAGGCGCTGTCCAGGTAGCCATAACTCGTATCTTATCATAATGTAATTGTTCCAGTGTCATCAAATAACGTATTTGTTTTCCAGGCAGATTCTCTCTTGGATTGTAAGTTACCTCAAATCCGTACTTATGTAACTCCTTGAGTATCTGCTCTGTAGTTAACTCATAAGATATAGGATCATCTAGCAGCTCTGCGGGACCATTATTTGATCTAGTTACAAGAGACCCTCTTGCGTTAACACAACATGCAAAAAGCGTACCATACATATCATGATCTACAGCTATCCTAAGACCTCTAAGATCATTACTCTGTATGAAATCTGTTATGTGGAGATGAAGCTTTCTGCTATTGTTAGATAAACACTGCGGTAATTGTCTCCAAGACGAAATATTATACCGCAACGGCATCTTCTTCATCAACTACACCACCTTTGTTCTCTTTGACGTATTGCTGTAATTCAAGCTGAAATGCCTTGAGCAAATCTAGATTAGTATCAGGATACTCACTGAAATATCTTGCTATCATGTCTATCTTTAGCTTGAAGTAAAGTATACGTTTATCTGAATCTGATATCTCTGGATGACGTTCACAGAATATGAAATATCTTGTTACTACACTTGACAGTGCTTTGTGAACAACTGCATCCTCTTTGCTTAAATCTGCTTTTAGAATTGTTCTGAAATTTGTAGAGTTATAAGATTTCAGATCACTGAAAAACAGCTGTGTTAGTTCTAAACTAGAAAGCCCCATTTCCATCCTCCGAAGGTTCTGTAACATCTATTTTCCAATTCATCGCATCTGCACCCATCTGCGGGAATACCTCAGACAGAATCTCAACAAGCGCCTTATGATACGGCTTGTCTTCAACAACTCCAATGTTCTTGAGTAGATCGACAAGTGTCTGAGCTTGTCCAAGAGCAGCATCTCTCTTTTCAAACTGGATAGTAGACTGAGTTGTAACTATTGGATTCATGTGAAGCTGGAACTTATCTATGAATCCTGTCATATTTTTCTGGTCAAAATACGTGTTAAGAGCTTTTGTCCAGCCATTTATGTAAGCTGTTTCAAGCCTCTGTAATGAATTAGCATACAATGCAGATCTCTGAGATAATACAGATCCTGCACCGCCTAGGCCTTCATTAGACGAGAAGTTCATCGCCTCTTTGGGAACGCCTAATACAGATAACTTCTTATCCTGATAATAATCAAGCAGTTTGTTATCTGCATCTGTTGCTTCTGACATATTTAGGTCTGTTATAGATATTGCATCTTGACCATTTATCTTCGGAAGATATATTAAGTTGTTCGGGCTCTGAGGATTAACAAAGCTCTGTGAATCTCCGGTAGATGTATTGAGTGATAACTGCTGTTCGATTGCATCCTTTATCTGCTGTAGAGCATCTCGTATCTCTGTCTCCTCTACACCACACTCAACATTTATGAATTTGATTGTTCGTATGAGAGAAGATAAAACAACAGCGTCCTCAAGTAACCCAAGTGTTTGTGTAGGCTGAACAGCTCTTGCCATAAGTGGATCGGCAAACTGTATATCGTATTGAAGTTCGTTTCCATCGCTGTCCCTTGCATCCATGGTATAATCTCCTAAGAGTCCTCCTAGTGTGAAATGGATGCAAGCCGTTTCCGGAAGTAGTAATACGTCACTCCCTAATTCATCATCTGGATCCATTATGTAACCTTGCGGCTTGCCTTGTAACCAGAGATGGACTATAGTTTCTGGAGGTATCTTATACGACGGAATTATATCAAATTCACTATCTTTAATTGTATTGCTGTCAAGTACAACTCCGATGTTATGGAATGTATTTGAATCATCTCTGTATAGCTGAGATGTAGGTAAATACAAGTTACCAATTGTAGCAAGTTCCAATATGTGGTCCCTTGCGTAGTTGTTTACTTCCCACCTTTTGAATAATTTGTTAACAACTTCAGCAACATCTTTATACTTATCGTCTATAGGGGTTGCCCATATTATATCACCAGATGTATTAGTTGTGGTAGCATCTGTTGCGTAATAGGATAGAGCCATGCTTATCTGAGAATCTCTAGCAAGAGCTCTCATAGTATCTATCTGTGTTTTTATATCAGCAAAACTTGTGTTGCCTCTTATATCAGATACTCTATACAGCGAACCTGTGACTATTGACTTTAGATAGGATGTAACTCCTGGATAATAGTCGTATCTAGGCCGCCGAGGTATCAATCTATCAAGCCATTTATTCGCCAAAACTGTTTACCTCCACGTAAGTATTAAAGGTTCTCAGCCAAGTCTTCATCTATTCCATAGGTAGTGAAAAACTCCGATTCTGTGAATATCGGAACTCCGATAGACTTCGCGTGTTTAATTACAAATCCATTTACGTCTTCCTTTGTGTCTCCGACTACGATGCAGTCAAATCCAGCATCTCCGGAAGTTATAACATCTGCAGAATAACTACTAAGTATAGAAGTAACTTCCTGTATATCTCCGTGCTTGAATTTTCCTGTTATGTATATCGTCTTATCTCTGAATATAGGAGCTCCGTCAAACTTCCTATCTACTTTTGTTAAGTTAACTCTATCGGAATGTAGAAGTGTCAAAATATCAGATAAGTTGATAGGATCCTCAAGCCACTCCGAGAATCTTCGAATGTCCGCTCTATCTCCCATACCTAAATCTGTAACTATTCGTCTATTGTTATGTAGATAGTAGTCTACGGTATCTACCGAATTGTTGCACTTGTTGCAAAATAGTGTAAAAGCATCAGATCCATGCATTACTTCTGGAGGTACTATAGATCTAAGAAGATTAGGAAGTGTACAGTTAGGTCTGTAATCTACTATAGAATCCTCATAGAGAACATCTACAACAGAGAAAACCTTTCCAACCTTATTAGTTAACTTAATGTAACTATCGTAAGAAATATCAGGAAAGCTCAGAATTTTCAGCATTCGTGTTACACGCGGATAAAGCCTGGAATTACAATGTGGATCACTGCAAACGCATTTTCCCGATTTTGGAACAGAATATATGTTTCCGCATACAGGACACGTTATCTTATCCTCTCTGGCCTTACGCTTTCTCTTGTCAATTGAACGAGAATATATGATGTTCCCTGACTCGTCTAGTACTATCTGAGTATTTTTAATAACATTGTATTTAACTGCTTCGCTATATCCGATTTTCAACTTCTCGTGTGTCAATGTAAGCATCGAATAAAGTGAGCCATCCTCGTCCATTCCATCCTCTACATTGAAAACAACCTCCTGGAATAGATTTGTCGAATAGAAATCAACACCATCTCTTCCAAATTCTATATAATCAGATATAAGCGGGTACTTGAAGGGGAAGTTAGATGTAGCCATCTTCTCGAACTTGACTTCATCTATATCATGTGGTATTACAAATCCAGGAAGAACATGGAACTTAGAGAAATTTAACCACTGACGTATCTGATTAGCTCCTCTAAAAGTTGTTCCAAAACTTTTAACATGACCCGCAAAGAAATTAAACTTAGCAAGCCCCAAAACAAACTTATCAGATAAACTATCCATTACACACTGTGGTAGTTCTCCCGGATCAGGGCATAGTGTAGGAGTATATAGAACTCCATATACAAATGTAGATCCTGTTTTAACTGATATCTTCCTAGGAATCATATCATCTTCTAACATCTTAGGAAGAAAGTCTAGTGTAACATCCGCATGGTCTTGCCAGTCCTTGTATACTCGCTCTATTCGACCATTATCGTCGTATTGAAGAGAGACCTTTATGCCTACAGGAACTAACGTCAGAAAGTCCCCCGCTGTTAAAAAGTTTTTAACAAACATGTTTTACCTCCTTAGATACTAATATCGTCTATTACCAAACATAGCAGGCAGCTGATTTGAGTTTCTACTGCCTCTAGGTTTATTAACACTTGCTATTGCTGATGCAACAGAGCTAGTTGGGACAGCTACCCCCGGATTCTGTATCATAGCGTTCCACACTGCTCCTGCTAATGAGTCGGATACGTCCTTACTTCCTCCAACAGGGTGGTCTACTTTACCTGATATGCTATCGCGTTGTAGATGTATGAGTTCATTCTGAAGTAATTCGACATCTAATAGGTCTATTCTCTTCTCAGATAAAACAGATCTTAGTGCCATGTACCCGTCCGGAGTTCTGTCTAGAGATACTTTAGGAACTTTTCCGAATCCCTTTGACTCAAGCAACTGACCCATGTACTCGCTCTGGAATTGGTCTCGACTTATTCCTCTTATGTTGAATCCATTCTTCCTGAGCCAGACTATGAAAGTTGTTATCTTATCGTATGGTATATTTGATCCTCTAGGTGCCTGTATCGCTACAGAAAATATATGAGAGAATACAGGAAGAGATATAGGCTTTCCATCTATATCCTTGACATCTTTTCTCCCCGATATTGAAACAGCAGATATACCTGTCTTGTCGTCATTCAGCGATAAGTCAAGATGAATGTATACCGGCATGGATATTATCCGTCTATCAACTTCGTTTACATGGAAGAATTCTTCTACTGTGAAATTATCCTCTGTTCCTACCTGTATTATATCAGAGTAGAACGGATTTCGTCTAGTACCTATGCACTGTGTTATCTGTTCTTGGGTTATATATGACATAGCACCTGGAACAGATATTCCGGCAAGATCTCGTAAAGCAATTTCAAAATCAGCAGTGAACTGGGACTTCATGTCAATGGGCGGTGTTAGGATTGTATATCCCTGCCCCTTAAGTTCATCTATCGCTTCTGGGAATGTCTGATTGTCCGGTATGACGAACCCTTTCTTATGTCTATCGCCTACGGCTATGTAGAATTTCTCCTTCCTAAACATTGAGGGCGGAAGTACTTCCCACTGTGGAGCATCTGATATATACATGTGATCTCCAGCACCTGCAGTTATCTGATCTTGCATATAAGATTCCATGAAATCTGAATCGCTTCGTTTTGACGATACAGCGAAAACCTTCCCATACACTTCACCATTCATTCTGAATGTTCCTCGTACACGGTCGGCTACTGTTGTATAAAGAGATTTCATGTGCTCTTTCGCCTTATTTACATCTTTGATTCCTGCTCTACTGAAGTTAAGCTCATCCATGAATCCTACGAACACCTGTTTACCTAACCCATGTGCAGCGTCTGATCCATAATCTATATCTATTTTACCGCCTTCAGGTATGTAATAGAAATTCCGTTCACTCTTTGATTTCTTACCATGATCCATGAACCACGGACTAGCGCAGACAGTGTCGTTGAACTCTCTATAAGCTACACCTGCTGCCATGTCCTTTGTTATGTTGAAGAATAGTATAGAAAACTTTGATATATCCTTCTTACCGAAATATTCTTGAGGATCTCTTAAGCACATTAAACGGTAAAGCATGTAGGCTGTACATGTTATTGCAGTAGAAGACTTACCTATACGGGTTGCTCCTGTGAAGAAACACTCTTCATATTTGTTTCCTGCATCAAATATCTCTCTAAGTGTTACACGCCAAAATGGATAAACAGCTTCTCCGTTCCTATTTGTTTTTCCGAGGTACCTCTCGTCCTCTACGAATGTATCTATATCAACAGGAATCTCTTTGTAGTCGGCAAGCCATATATCTCTGTATGTAGGACTATCTCCGTAATCTCTTATCTCTTCTAGTATCTTCCTGAGATATCTCTGTTCATCTTCTGTAGAAGATTGGTATATGTTCCGTATTCGTGATAATACATCTTCGTAATTAATCATCCGAACCAACTTCTCCAGAATCAAGCAATGACAATATATTTTGCGCTCCTGCTCTTATTCTATCTCTAGATTGTCTATCAAGTATAGATGAAGATGTAGAAGTGTTATCTATAGAATTAACTGTTAATTCAGATAGATTGAACTCCTCTACGTTTAAGTAAGGCTGTAGTAACTTATGACTTTCTATCATGTTCTTCTGAAGACGTTCTTGTATGCTGAGTAATTGCATCCAAGTTGTCGGATTAGCATCATCCATCCTATCTAAAGTAGAATCTATCGACCTATACAACTTTGCCTCTATCTTGTCCATCATATCCAAGTACTGGATAACACGAGCTACTTGATGATAAACTCGAAGAACAGTTATTGTTTTCATTGCGCTGACAGTAGAGGTAGGGTCGTCTGAGCATGCTAATAAGGACGCACGCATTCTTGCGACGTCCTCTTTCTTCTTTCTCAGTATTGGATCATAGACGATCTCTGAACTGTCAACAGTTTTGACGTCAGCCATGTTGTCATCTCCTGTATTTTAAACTAGTAAGTTGCTCGTCTTTTGAGGTCTAGAAGAACAACACTCAGATTGGCGATGCATTCTTTAGCAAATGAATCATCTTTAACTTCCGGAGATTCTCCTAGAATGGTGATTGCTTGCTGGACAGTGTCCGCTACACTTTGATAAACCCCTAACTGAAGTTCCTCAGACTTTAGCATGTTTGCCTGAATCGGCTGCCGTGAAATTCTCATATAGATTTTACCTCCTCATCTACTTTTAACAACTTAGCATAAGCCTCATCAGATGAGTTAATCAATTCGCTGAAATTGTCAACTGCTTTCTGAAGTTCCTCATCTTCTTTTGCTACGTCTCTAATGAGGAGATTAAGCTGCGCAAAATCGGATCTAATCTTAAGTACATCTGGGCAAGTAGAGTAGCATCCTACTTCTACATCTGCTAATTTCTCAATTACAGGAAATCCCCATATGTAGTTTCGTATCTGCTCATACAAATAATTGTATGCGTTCCTGATATCTCCTGTTCCTATCATGTAACTATCGAACTCCTGTAATAACTATTTATTATACGATTAACCGAATTAATATCTAGAAAGTTATTCCTAATTGCGAACTGTACTTCTAGATCAATTGAGGTATCCTGTACCTCAAATATATAATTCATAAAATGTTCTTCAAATGATATACAAGGTAATGACTCTATGTAAGAACTAACTGTCTCTAGCATCGTATATCTCCAGCATCTTAGCAAACAGCGTATGAAGCCTTACAGGTACTTCTGTTATGTCCTTGCTTTTCTTGACCTTAACATCATACAAATACTGCAATGCTTCTATACTGTCAGATATCTGCTCAAGTGTAGGTATCTGTATCCTTTCCCCTCCTGCATACTTACATAGTAATATGAGCCTCTCGTGCCCTATTATTGAAAACAGTTCAGGTAACCAAGCAAACTCAGGTATCTGATAGAGCGGAGGCATCATTCCTAACAGGTATGAAAAATCAAGATCCTCTGTTAGCGGGAGCTTACTCAACAGGATCCACCTCACTTGTTACTTGTTTAGGAGAATCTGTTATTATGAATACAATTGCATTGTCTGTTCTAGCGAGTCTGTTAAAATCTAGATATGCATAGTTCGAAGCATTGAGAAGCGATATTGCAGGCTCCATAACATTGTTCAGATTGATACTATCATTGTAGTATATCCAAAGTTCCTTATCGCAGTCATTCGACTTGATTTGGATTCTAGATACTCCTGTAGTTTCTTGTCTAGAATTCAAGATTCCTTTTATAGAATCAAGCTGAGACGCGATAGAATCTACTATATCTGTTGACGACTGTATCTTTACCGACTCTCCGACAGGCTCGGAGTCTTCCTGATCAGTATCTGATTCATCGGTTTCAGAACCGCCCTCGGGTGCAAAATCATCGCCACCAGACTCTTCTGAAAGCATGTCACTCATATCCGTATCTAATCCACCTGAGTAGCCGCCTCCGCCGCCTCCAGATGATTCAGAAGGACGTATCTTCTCTTCTGTATCGTCATCAGGGGTGTCTGGATTACCTGTGTCTACGTAATCAGGTGATTGATACTCTTCGTCAAGATAACTTCTTAGCTGCTTAACCAATTCTACATTTATCGGATCATTTATTGCAGCCCTTATCTCTTTCTTTCGAGTACTCGCCCTATAGAGTTTACATGAATAAATTGAAACCATTTAATGTCTCCTAGTATTCCACGATATCGTAACTATCTCCATATATCTGTATCATTTCTTTTAAGTCAGAAAGTGTATCCGCCTTCAGGTGAAGGTGAAGATCCTTTCTATGATTAGGATCGTCTGGTAATGGAGTGAAGTAAACTTCATATTTGTATCCATAGTATCCTTCAGTATCTATAGCTGTAACGAGCGGGCGGAACCACTCCGGCAAATTCATAACTGCTTTTCTATCTTTTCTGTTCCCTCTGAATTTAGGATTGAATTCAAAAGAACTTGACTTCTCAGCATCGTTTAGATCTTTCCTAATTTCGTATACCCAATCATACATCTTCTGCTTTATCTTCTTTGTTAAAGATGCAAGATTCTCCGCTGCATCGAAACTAGGATTCATCTTAATTATAAATGTATGTCCATATGATATATTAGATCGGTAATCAGTATCTTCTGGAACCTCTCCTAGATCGGCTGTGAGCATTAGTTCAAATGTATACTTATCTCTGTGTCCGTATTTCTTTCCGTCGTAGAATGGCTCAAAATAAGATTCATTGAATCTTATTGTTCCCCATTTAAACGAATTACTGAGCTTCTCAGCATACGGCCTAAGATTATCCATGAGATCATCTAGTATGTCTTCATAGGTTACTTCGTTCAGAGTTGTTTTTTCTCCCTTAACTTTAGCCCACTGTACTACTACATAATCTGTCGAGTCCCAGCTATCATATATGTCCCCATCTATTATGCATACAAGATGAGTAGAACGGCCATTTGCAGCCTTCTTCTTATCTCCAGTAAGTAGTAGGTAAGTACCTTGCGGATACTTCTCGCAGAACTCACCTTCTGTAACTCCCTTATCAGGATAATTACTGAATGTTACGTTGGCGGTGTCTTTGAGATATCTGTAGAATACAATAGAATAATTGAAAGCAGATCCTGGATAATAACGCCTGACTATTCTATTAAGATCTCTCCGGACCTCATCATAATCCTTTCCAAGAGCTAAAGATATTCCCCTAGGAACACAGTCACCTACATCTGCATCTCGTGTATTCGCATTGTAGCGTTTAAGTCCTGCATCAATTCGTTTCATTACAGCTACATTCTCCCGATCTATCCATATATCTATAAGGCTTCTCCGGATCATCGGCTTGTACTATGTAGCCGAAAAACAGAGAGCTCGTTATTCCATTTTCTTTATGGACAAATGACATCTTATAAACATGGTGTCCAGGCTTGTTACATAGTCCAAATGACTTTATCTGGTACCACATATTCCCCTTGTCGTGCTTACAGAATGCGTTTATGTCAAGTTCCTCTTTAGGCTCAGACATCTTATCTATCTGGTATAGCTCAAAATGCCTGCGAAATTCTACAGGAACCTTTATCCATAGATAATATTCAAATTCATCTTGATTTATCACTTTTGTTGCGGATGGTAGATCTTTCTTTTCAACCGCATTTAGAGTGAATACAGGATATGATTCCATTTTAGAACCCCTCTATCTTATATAAGAAATCCGGATTAGCTGAGTGGGGCTTCCTTGTAACTTTATACCCCTGACCCTCTAATATCGCTTTTACTTCATCACTAATCGGATGCTGATATATGATTGAGTGTTCTCCGCTGTTTGCTGCAGAGTTGATAGCAGCAGCTATCTGCTGTTTTTCATGTATTTTCAGAGCCTCATCTGCAACAGCTTTCGCTTGCGCTGCAGATTTGAGTTCAGTCATTTCTGAAATAGGAATTAATTCAGCCATGTTTGAAAACCTCCTATCAGTGTTTGAGTGTACACTAATATTAAAGGTTTATCAGGCGTTTAACACCAATTCTACTAAGATAACATAGAGAACGGCATGTCAATTAGATCAGGTCTATGCTTAATTGTCCAAAGAGCTCCTAACATGTTCCAAACAAACGCCCTGTCGTGCGGTTCGTCTTTATCGCCTCGTGTGTTTTTCAGTAAGTGACGAACTCCACTATCTATGTAGCAATGTAATGGTATACCCTTCTCCCAATTACGCTCGCCGTACTTGACTGCCCCATCTTCATAATGTTTGCCGACTTCAAGAAGTCCTGTTGCAGGATCTATGTGCTCTGATTCAAAGAACTGTGTAATAGCGAGTACGATGTAGTTCTTCATACCTGTTTCCATGAAACCTCCGATATAGTGAAGAACATCAGCGCATCCATCCTCTCCACATGCTAACATTACCTCAGCTAACATGTCAATAGGGGCGAGATCCATTCGCCCCTTCCCTGTTTGTATATCACGTACTGCTCCGGATTCAAACTCCCTCAGTTGTCCGCTATC
>Ga0247611_10009175_pt1 | contig 11973 bp, 12 predicted proteins | sample 177DNAGHGhighgp2_FD_192422 | JGI IMG/M metagenome (GOLD analysis project Ga0247611, IMG submission 192422) | Sheep rumen microbial communities from Palmerston North, Manawatu-Wanganui, New Zealand - 1770 DNA GHGhigh gp2 | ecosystem: Host-associated > Mammals > Digestive system > Stomach > Rumen... | reverse complement strand
GCAGAACATCTGGGGACCCTATGAGGAGAAACAGCTCCTGGACAAATACATCAAAGACAAGGCCAACACCGTGCATCAGGGCGCTCTCATCGATACGCCCGACGGCGGAGAATGGTGGACGCTGCTTATGGAGGACCTCGGACCTATGGGCCGCATGCCCAATCTCCAGCCTGTGACCTGGAACGACGGATGGCCCACCATCGGCAACAACGGTGTGCCCTACACTTCGCACGCAAAACCCAACACGGGCACCTACACTCCCCGCAAGGCTCTGCCCACCAACGACAATTTCCGCTCCTACCCCATCAATATGCAGTGGGAATGGAACCACAACCCCGACAACGGAGCGTGGAGCCTCTTTGAGCGTCCGGGATGGCTGCGCATGAAGACGTCCGGCAGCGCCGACCGCCTGACACAGGCCCGCAACATGCTGACGCAGCGTATCTTCGCCTACCACGACAAGACCACCACGCCGTCCACCGGCACCGTCTGCATCGATGTCAGCGGACTGGAGGAGGGCGACCGCGCCGGTATCTGCATCCTGCAGGACCCCTACGCCGCCATCGCTGTGGAGATGAAGGACGGACAGAAGCGCCTCGTCTGGTGGCAGGATCAGTACACCGACAACGAAGGTTTCACTCCCGCCGAGGTAACACAGGCTGTGGACATCACCGACAATGTCATCTATCTGCGTGCCTCCATGACCTACGGCACGGGCAAGACCAAGTTCTTCTACTCTCTCAACAACAAGACATTCACGGCACTCGGCGAGCAGACCGACATGAAGTACAACCTCTCTATCTTCGTAGGCACGCGCTTCGGAATCTTCTGCTATAACACGCAGGACGGCAGCGAGGGCTATGCCGATTTCGACTGGTTCTCCACCGAAACAAGTTTCGACGAGTCCAAGTACTATCCCGACGACTATGAAGGCTACAGCGAGGATATGCTCACCATGACAAAACTTGTGGTGGCAAAGAGCAAGATGGAAGTCATGGTAGGCAGCAACGTACCCGTCAAGATGACAGCCACCTACCTCGACGGTCACACAGAGGATGTTTCGGCCAAGGCCAGGTACACGGTTTCTGCCGAGGGCATTGTGGACATCCACAGCGGATTCATCCGCGGCTTGGCCGAGGGCGCCATCAAGGTGGACTACTCCTACACCGACCCGATGGGCAACACCCTCGGCGGCACCCTCGATGTGAACAGCACGTTCTTCCCCTTCGCCAAGGAGCATATCAACACCTCGCTCTTCGGAGAGGGCACCTACTACGAGAGCACCCACATGTTCACCACCGGCCAGTACGGACAGATGGGATGGGTGTATGACAACGGCGCCGACATGTCGGGCTACAAGTACCTTGTCCTCAAACTGAAGCGCAGGACGGCAGAAGCCCACCTCAACATCTTCACCGAAAACACCATCTGGGGCAACGGTTACTCCACTCCTAACTTCGGCACAAACCTGACTGTTGTGGTGAACCTCGATGATATCCAGTACACAACCGGCAGCAAAACGGGCCAGCCTTTCGACACGAAGAATGTGCGCATCGTCAGCTTCTGGGCCGACAGGGCCAGCATCACCGTCAAGGAGATGTATCTGACCAACAACGACGACTACAGCCGTGAGGACCTGACATCTGTTGAAGAACTCTATGCCGATATTGTCACCGACAACACTCCTGTCGGCATCTGGTCGCTCTCCGGTGTGCCTCTTCCCGAGCTCCGTCCGGGCATCAACATTGTCCGCACCGCCGACGGCAAGACGAAGAAGATTTACGTAGAATAAACGATTCTCTCCTGTATGAAAAAGACTTCCATCATCACGGTCCTGTCTGCTGCCGCATTGCAGTTCGGCTATGCCCAGCAGCAGGACCGCGCTATGTCCATGCCCGACCTCCGCGAGGTCAACATGCCCCTGTTCCAGACGAAATACACTGCCGACCCCTCTCCGCTGGTGGTGGGCGACACGCTGTTTCTTTACACATCCCACGATGCCTCGCCCGAGGACATCCCCGACGAGAATGAGAAGAACTCGGCCGATTTCTTCATGTACGACTGGCTGCTGTGGAGCACCACCGACATGGTCAACTGGACCGAGCACGGCGCTGTGGCTTCACTGAAGGACTTCGGGTGGCGCAGCCGCGAGAACGGAGCCTGGGCCATCCAGACCGTCGTGCGCGACGGCAGATACTACCTCTATGCCCCTCTGCACGGACACGGCATCGGCGTGCTTGTGTCCGACTCTCCGTACGGTCCGTTCCGCGACCCGCTGGGCCGTCCCCTTGTGTGGCAGAGGGAGCATTGGGACGACATAGACCCCACCGTCTTCATCGACGACGACGGGCAGGCCTATATGTACTGGGGCAATCCGCACGTCTATTGTGTCAGGCTGGGCAGGGACATGATATCCACCGACGGAGACATCCTCGTGCTCAATCCTGCCGACGGTGTGATGCGGCCCGTCGGGGAAGAGGGTGCCAAAATCAACCTCCGCATTCCCGGCGAACAGAAGACCGGCTGGAAGGTGAAGCACTATCAGGAAGGCCCCTGGCTCTACAAGCGCAACGGCAAATACTATCTGGCCTATGCCACCACCTGCTGCCCCGAGGCTCTGGGCTATGCCATGAGCGACAGCCCCACCGGTCCCTGGGAGTGGAAGGGGTATATCATGCGTCCCACGGAGCGCGACCGCGGCAACCATCCCGGCATCTGCAGCTACAAAGGCCGCAGCTATATCTTCGGTCAGGACTACGACCTGATGCACCTCGACACCTACATCCACCACGAGCGCCGCAGCGTCAGTGCCGGCGAGATAGTATATCTCGAGGACGGCACCATTCCCGAGATACCCTATTGGCTCGACCAGAAACCCATGCAGCAGCTCTGCTGGCTGAATCCCTACCGTCGCGTCGAGGCCGAGACGATGGCCTGGGGCAGAGGCCTGAAGAGTGCGAAGATGGGCATCCCCAACACCGGTATCGTGAAGGATATGCCGGAGTCAGTCGGCAAGCGCAATATGTATATCTACGACATCGACGAGGGCGAGTATATCCGTCTGCGCGGCGTGGACTTCGGTGCCGGTGCCGGGAGGTTCTGCATCCGGGCGTCCGCTACGGGTTCCTGCTCTGTCACCTTGCGCCTTGATTCAGACAGCGGCCCGGTGATAGGCACCGCCCATATCGGCAGCACGGGTTCTCTTGATGACTACAAGCTGTTCTCTGCGAAGGTCAGAGGCGCCAGCAGCGTGCACGACCTCTATCTGTGCTTCGGCAACGTCCGGGGCGATGTGCGCCTGGATTACTGGATGTTCAGATAATTGATAAAACAAAGAAATGCCGTCCGATTGGGCGACATTTCTTTTGTTAGTTGACAAGTAAACGAGTTGACGAGTAGACGAGTTGTTATTTACTCCTGTAGGCGCTTCAGGTGACAGAGAAGCAGTTTGCCTTCACCATCGCGGAGATGCATGCCACCGCCCTGACAATAACGGAAATACTTGCAAGAAGCACATTCGTTCTTCTTCATCCACTCGCGATTGCGATATGGGAGGAAACGCTTCTCCCACACCTCCATGAAGTCGTCTTCGTAGACATTTCCCTGATGATAGTCGGAACGAATACTCGTGCATGCGGAAATAGAACCGTCGGCCAATACGGAACCAATCGTCATACCCGCCTGACAGGAGAACAGACGGTTGCGCACGTCGCCCTCGTAGTTGCCGAGGAAACCTTCGCAGCCATAATCAACACGGATGCGACCCTCCTCGCGCGTCCGCTTGATAAAATCGAACACCCCTCGGAACTCCTCGCTCGTCAGTTTCATCGTTGGGTCGAGAGTTGCGCGACCCATCGGAAATACCGTGAACACGCGCCAACGCTTCACACCCTTCGCAATAAGGAACTCTTTTATCTCATCCAGTTTCGGATAGTTGCGGCGATTGACGCAGGTGACGATATCGAAAACAAAATCCCCTTTCGCCACGAGCATATCAATCGCCCGGCTCACAGCTTGGAAACTCTTCTCGTTGCCTCGCATCCAGTTGTGGTCTTCCTCAAGACCGTCGAGACTTATCGACATCGCGTGGATACCGGCACGCTGAAGTCCAACCCATCGCTGTGGTGTGAGATGCAGAGCGTTGGTCACAATACCCCACGGGAACCCTTTCTCGTAGATGGCTCTGCCGCATTCCTCAATATCGCGGCGCATCAGCGGTTCGCCTCCGGTAATGACGACAAACACGCGATGTGAGTCGGTCTTTTTCGCAATTCCGTCGAGCACACGGAGAAAGACTTCCTTGGGCATATCCTTGCTCTCTGGCTGCATCTTGCAATCGCTGCCGCAATGCCGGCACTTCAGGTCGCAACGCAATGTGCATTCCCAGAAAAGTTGCCTCAAAGGATGCTCTTCGCGAACGATGTCCTGTTTCCGCCGCCAGAGTTCAAGGGCGATTTTCTTCTTGAGCGATAGTGGGACGACCTTCACTCTTTCTCCATTTTGACGTCCTGCTTGATGGCAAGGGTACCACTGTACCAACTTCCGTCGCCAGGCATTACCAACTTGGCATTCATGAATTCGATGTCATTGATACCATCCTTGAATGTGCCCCCGTGCTCCTCACCGTCAATGTCCTTTACGACCAATTTCACATTATTAGGAAGTAAATCCATTCGAGGAGTCCCTAATGAAAATTTGCCGGAAGCATCTGTCAGGACAGCACTGATGTCCTCTTCCGCGACAATCTCTCCCTCAACTTCTTTAATATAGGTGAGGCTGGCCTTGATACCCTCGATGGGATTGCCGTTCTCGTCTGTCACAGTTCCGGAAACCTTATAGGAGGCAGAAGGGCTGCCGTACATTGCCGTCCCGGGATCATCGTTATCAGAACATCCATAACCTACGAACGACAGCAATGCTGCCAAAACGATGTTGTACCAACGATTGAATTTTACTTTCATAGTCGCAATGTTTTTAGATTGTTTTTTATGGTTTACGCCGCAAAAGTACGGCAAATATTTCAATAGTCACTTGTCAGATTGTTGGATAAACTTGTCAGATTAACGGATTTTGCATTTTTTAACACGCCAAAGTGCTTCTGAAAACGACAGACATGAAAACTTATGAAATTGCGGAAAGACTTCATTTTCCCGATTATGCCACTTTCTCGAAGTTCTTCAAGCGCGAGACGGGACTCTCTCCGCGCTAGTTCCGCAAGGAAAAATAAAGACACAAAATTTGCCGGTCCTTTTGTCCGATTGTCCGAAACACAAAAGCCACCTCACACTTTTTTTGTGAAGTGGCTTTTGACCTTTAGTCCTTAGTCTTTCGTCCTTAGACTCCTACATACATCATTCTTCCTGCATCTCCATGACAATTCTAATGAAATCTGCAGGACTAATGACTTTGGGTGTTTGAGGGTAATGTTTCAAGTTGCCGGTGACCAGAAAAGAATCGTCGGCACTCAGGGAAACTTCATAAAACACCCTGTCATCCTCATCTGGCATCATATCCGGGAAGGGCGTTCGTGAGGTTTCTATTCCATGTTCCGTGATATACGAAATAAGTGCATCCGCAACTCCAGGCACAAGTTTAAATTTAGTGCGATGCAACACTTCCTGATATTCTTCAATGATACTGCTGTCATACAATGGCGTAAATCCCCCATCAAGCAACAGGCTCACAACCTTTGCCGTAGCAGACAAAGAATTATGAGTTATAAGGGCCGACACCAACACGTTGGTATCAATCACAGCGTATATCATACGTTTGCCTTCCTTTTGCGGAGTTCTTCCCTTGCTTCACGTATCTCCTCGTTGATTTCTTCCAGCGAGAGTTCCTGTTCTTTGCTGGATTCTGCAGCTCTTCTTTGCTGCACGAACAGTTCCGACGCACTGGCGGAACCTTTGATAGTGAAAGGAATGCTGCGACTCCTGACTACTGCTTTCACAAAGATGTTAAATGCAGTATTAGCACTCATGCCAAACTGTTCGCAGAGTGCATCAAACTGTGACTTCATTTCTGAGTCCAACCTTACTGTTACTGCCGATTGTGCCATACTCTTTTACTAAAATTAGTGTCACCATGAATGCAATATGCAATCATTTCGAAGGCAAAAGTACAAACACATCTTGAAACTTCCAAATAATCTCGGACATTTTTATTCCAAGAAGATGAATTTTGTGTTCATTTGTGCGTTAATGAAGCATTATCAGGCAAAAAGATTGCACGGAAACAAGTAAAAGCCACCTCACGCAATTTGTGAAGTGGCTTTTGAGCTTTTGAGCTTTTGTCTTTAGACCCTAGCCCCTTGACTCTTGGCTTTTATTCCTCCGTCTCTTCGCAGTCCTGGAAGATGTAGGCGTCGTACATATTGTGAGCAGAAAGTGAAATGCGGAGATACCTTCTCGCTCCTGTTGTATTGGGTGACAATGTGACCTTTATTTCAGGATGAGCCCCCATGATATACGTGGGCTTATCCACATATTCAACAGTAAACCATTCACCGGATATAACGCTTCCATCTATGCTGGTTTCCATCTTCTCTCCCGGCCAGGAACTGAATCCGAATATTTTTCCCCAATTTAGGAGTGTTGTGTCATCTCCGTCAACATATTTCTTGTATTCTGCCTCGTGCCCGTCTTTCACGAACCATGATGCAGAATAGAACTCATACACTGTCGGAATACTGGCAGCTTCCCATTTTATATCCACTGTGCTTCCTTCTGCAGAGAAATACGTGAAATCGGGATTGCATGCATAGAAATGATCTACATAAGGTATATCCTTCTCTTCATCATCATCTCCGCAACTCGTCATTGTAAGTGTCAGAAGCGACACAAATAAAAACATCAGTTTCTTCATAATGGTATTTTTATTGGTTGATAATTTTTTTTCGCTGCAAATATATGACATTATGTTTAAAATCCCTACTCATCCGTCTCTTCGCAGTCCTGGTAGATGTAGGCTGCACTTTCATCAACAGATTCGAAGACTTTAAAACATCTCTTCTTTCCTGTGGTGTTGGGAGAGAGAGAGATTCTGACTCCAGGATATCTGCCTTCCACTTTACTGCCAACGGGAACTATAACAATCCCCTCGCCGGTCAAAATATCTTTCTCAATTGTAGTATTGACCTTTTCCCATGAGCCTGTAGGTTGAGGAACGTTTCCCAGACCGTATTCCCAGGAAGCAGTATAAACATTATCGTAAATAGGTATTCCTTTACTCCAAACGACATCTACTGTTCCACCTTCTGATGAAACATATCCATCATAGGGATACGTACTGTTATTCTCATCAACTTCCACATCATCTCCACAACTTGTCATGGTAAGTGTCAGAAGCGACACAAATAAGAACATTAATTTTTTCATAGTTTTAGTTATTTTTTATGGTTTCCGCCGCAAAAGTACGGCAAATATTTCAATAGTCACTTGTCAAATTATTGGATAAACTTGTCAGATTAACGGATTTTGCAATTTTTAACAGTTGTTTCCCTACAAAACATTGATGTCGCGAATGTCGCGAATGTTGCTAGATTTGGGAAAAAATGTAATCATCTTTGATAGCAAACATTTATTTGCCTTTACGATTAACAAACATACCATTTTCTATTGCTGGAATATTTTCGCCAGAGATACTTACAGACTTTAAGTTATGGCAGGAGAGAAAGGGTGAATTGTCAAACGTTAGATCTTTCCTCGACTTTACATATTTATTCACAGGTTCATATATTACATTCGTCAAATGAGTGCAGCCAAAGAAAGACTCGCGTTGCAGTTTCGTATTGGCGGGAATTACCAGTTGAGACAAACTATTACACCGCATAAAGGCAAACTCCTCCACCTCCATCACATTGTCCGGAATACGGAAAATTGCTGGGGTATTCATTCCGCTAAAAGCATATTTCCCAATGGAAGTCACACTCTTAGGGATTATTGCCACGGAACTGCCGCAGACAATCTTATTGGACTGAGATTCAATAATGCAGTTACAGTCTTCACGTGAATCATATACTTTATTGCCATTGTCAACTGCCACGCTTACCAGATTCAAGCAGTCGGAGAAAGCACCGGCATCAACACATACCACACCCGCAGGGATGAATACTCCAGTCAGCCGTCTGCAACCCTTGAAGGCTGAAGCATAAATTCTCTTTATTTCGCTCCCAATAGTCGTATTATAGCAAGCGGCAAAAAGCACGGAATCACAAATCAAGGCATTGTTCTCCTTGTTTGTATGCCACTCTTTGTTCGATGGAGAAACGGTAAAGCAAGAAAGATTCTCACAGTTGGTGAACGGATTCTGGGAGAAACAGATGTCTCCAGCGGGAAGATTGAACGAAGTCAGAGAGCAACAACCGTCGAATACTGACAAGCCAAGCTGTAGTGTGCTGTTTTCCGGAAAGATAATCTTGTTAAGCCGGAAACAATCAGAAAAGGCATAATCCCCAATGAGTTCTATCCATTCAGGAATATTCAGGGAAGTCAAGCCCGCACATCCGCAGAAGGCATTTCTGGATATCTGCGATACGCTTTTAGGGAAAACTGTCCTTGAGCATCCCAGTTCAACGGCGTTGTCTGCTGTGCGAATTACTGCATTACATCGCTCACGAGAGTCATAATTCGGATTTGCCTCATTTACATCAATGTGTTCTAACTGCGGACAATTGTAGAAAACACATTCACCAAATGACGAAAGAGTGGAGGGAAAACTGACAGAGCGAAGGTCGGAACACCCGTCAAACGCCTGATTCCCAACTTCCTTTATGCCTTCGTCTATCACGAAGTTCTTGATAAAGCAGCAGTTCGCAAACCCCCTTTTTGCAATTTGAACGATTCTGTATATCTCTCCTTCAGCCACAATTTGTGAAGGAATATGAAAGGTTTCGTCTCCGTTACCGATATCGGCATCCTTATTTATTGATATGCTGTATTCCGATGGATTATCCGAACAACGCGTTAAACGAAACAGGCCGACAGCAACGCCATTATCTGAATAACAGAACAATGAAATTCCGCATAACAAGATTGAAAAAAATACTCTTAGATTGAATCTATGATTCTTCATTTTCTCTCTATCTTGACATTCGGGCAGTTTTCAAAGGCTCCTTCCTCCACTTCGCAAGAAGCCGGAATGGAGACATACATCAGATTAGGGCAGTTGCGGAATGCACCTCGGGAAATCTTTTTCGTACCTTCAGCTATATCAACAAAATATAGTTTTGGACAGTCGTCGAAAGTACAAGTGCGGATTTCCTTTAACGGCGCAAGGATTTTCACATAAATCAGGTTTTTACAACCACAAAACTGATAACCTCCAACAAATTCCACGGAGCGTGGAATGACAACTTCCTCCAAAAGGTCGTTGTGGCTGAAAGCATGACGATTGATATCCACTATACTTTCCGGCAGTTGCAGTACCCTACTTCCGAACCTTCCATCAAATGCTCCCATACCGATGACCTCCACCCCTGCAGGGATTTCCGTGTTGCGACAACCCAGCAGCAGCGTCTTGCCGTCTTTTGTCAATATGGCATTCGAGCTTTCCGGGGAAGAAAATACAGAATTATCCTCATCAACGGAGAAAGAATCTATGTCGCATCCTTCGAAAAGCTGCCAATGTATGTCTGTCACAGATTTTGAGATATGTACAGAGCGGATAGGCACTCCCTCAAAACAATCGTATAATCTGAGCACGCCGTCCGCGATGACGGAATTGCGACATCCTGCTATCAATGTGCTGTCTGCCTTGCGTATGATGGCATTGCAGTTATCACGTGAGTCATACAGCGTATTTCCCTCTTCTACCATTACGGAAGAAAGTCTGTAGCAGCGTGCAAGACATGCGCCTCCAATATATTCAACGTTTTTGGGTATTAGCAACGAACGGAGCGAATGGCAATCCATGAAAACGCTATGCTCGATTTTGCGCAATGACTGCGGCAGGGATATGCTTTTCAGGTTGCTGCATTGCCAGAAAGCCCACCGTCCGATTAATTCTACGCCTTCCGGGATGACAATGTCCTCCAAAGTACCTTGACGATAGAATGCCCTATCGCCGATGGCTTTCACCGAGGATGGTATCTTTGTGGCGGGGCAGGCGCCAAGCAAGGTGTTTTCTTCCGTACTTATTACTGCATTACAACCTTCACGGGAATCCAGATAAGGATTCTTTTTGCTTACGATGATTTTCTGCAAGCTAGGACAACTGCCGAACACTCCTTCACCAAAACTTTCTACTGATGCGGGGATATATACAGATTGCAGGTTGATACAGAAAGTGAAAGCCTCTGCACTCACCGTTTCTATGCCCTCACCGATTATTACGGAGCGGATGGAACTGAGTCCGGAAAATGCCATCGGCCCGATACTCCACACCCTATAGACGGTGCCCTCGTGACTGATGCTCACGGGGATGTTTAGTACGGAATCGGAGTTTTCTTCCAACTGAGGCTCGTATCCCATGATTGTCACGGAGAGCGTATCGCTGAGTCCGCATCGTAACTTAAAACCGTTTTCGGAAAAGTCCTTGCCGTGATGTTCGCATCCTCCCGGCACTCTGAACCAGTCGTCGTAGCAGGTCGTGGCACTGTAACACGGGATGTTTAATATTATGAGACAAGCTGTAAATAATAGAAACCCAGAAAATAGTCTTGTCATTCTAGCCTGCTGTGTATTAATAGATAAGCGTAAATCCATCATTGCCATTGTCTTTCTGGTTATATTTCTCTTCGTAATCTCCGGCAGAAAGTCCAATAATCCTACCCTTTTTGTCTATGCCATTAAATATGCAAGCATGGCCTTGAGTATGATTACATACAAGACTTTTTCCTTTTAATTTGTCTATCTCACAATTCTCAAGATAGCTGGATAACACCTGAAATGACGGGAATATAAGAGATCGGCCAACAACAGGTAGACCGATATTTCAATAGTCACTTGTCAGATTGTTGGATAAACTTGTCAAATTAACGGATTTTGCATTTTTTTAACACGCCAAATCGCAGATTACCGCTGCCTCTCTTGTTTTTGAATTAGTTCACTCTCTTCCACATCATTGCTGCAAGCGCTGAAAGTGGTGATGGCAAGAAACGCTGCCATCGAAATGTAAATGAATTTCTTTTTCATAATAGAATAATTTTCTTTTTTCTTACATTTTTCATACTGTGAAGAAAGTCCAAAAGTTCCTGCTTTGTTATCTTCTCGTCCTCTACCAGAGATGATACCAGTTTTAGGTATGAGCGTTTAAAATAACGGTCTACAAAGGTGCCCAGTTTTGAGCGTCCGTATTCGTCTTGCTTAATGGCAGGACTATAGATATACCCTCTGCCCTTTGGCTCATGTGTGAGGAAACCCTTGCGTTCCAAGTTCTGGAACATCGTAGCTATGGTATTAACGTGAGGCTGAGGCTCATCGTATGTAGCCACCACCTCCTTGGGAGAACATGGTCCCAACTGCCAAATCCTCTCCATCACATCTTCTTCTCTTGCGGTTAGCTTCATTTTACGCTATTTTTAAATTGATGCCGCAAAAGTATGTATTTTTTATTTCACCTCCAAAAAAAACATTTTCTTTTAACCTATTTTTATAGTTGAAAAAAATAAGCAATGAACGATGCTATCTTTTTATCAAATCCGCAGTCCAATGTTTACACATACATTGCTCATGGACTTCTCATGGGCATCTCTATCCGAACTCTGTCTCCGAGGGGATAATAAGCTCCCCGCCAGTCCGGTTACTTCGGACCGCGAGTTCGGTCGTTGCGAACTGGCAGTTAGGTCGTTGCGGGCCGGCAGTTAGGTCGTTGCGGACTGCAAGCAAAGCGGTACATTCAAAAAAAAGTGTCCCCGAAGAGTACAAAGCTACTGCAGCGGGGTCAGCGGATAGACAACATTCACAATGAAAATATTGGCTATCAAGATGATGATGTTCATAGGAAGACCTATACGCATGAAGTCGCTGAAACGGT
>Ga0247611_10009174_pt1 | contig 11974 bp, 6 predicted proteins | sample 177DNAGHGhighgp2_FD_192422 | JGI IMG/M metagenome (GOLD analysis project Ga0247611, IMG submission 192422) | Sheep rumen microbial communities from Palmerston North, Manawatu-Wanganui, New Zealand - 1770 DNA GHGhigh gp2 | ecosystem: Host-associated > Mammals > Digestive system > Stomach > Rumen ... | reverse complement strand
TAATATTACGTCCGCGCATAACGCGCGAAATGGACTGCAAAATTACAACAAAAAATTCAAATACACAAATATTTTGACAAAAAAAATCAATTTGCTTGCATATTTAGATGGTTTTTGGCAAAATAGTTGTTGTTTGCACAATAGTGCGAACGTAATTTCGGGGGAAAGCCCTCTGGGCTGGCGGAGTCCGAAATTACTGTTTTTGGATTTTTTATTCCCTCTTTCTTCTGTTTCAGGCGAATTGAATTCGCCGCTCTTTTGTGGCTGTTTACCTTCGGTGATGTTTCCTGTTTGGCTTATTAGTGGGCCTTTTCGTCCATTATCCCGGCATCTAATGCCGGTTTCTATGTCCCTTCCGCCCGATGCCATCGGGCATAAAAAGCAGCGACATCCCTGCCACCGCGTGTTCTTTCTTCGTCTATTTCAGGTGGATTGTATCCACCGCTTTTAGTACGTTCCCTTGACTACGCGTAAGCGTCGCCTTTCTCCTATGGCTCGGGACATAGGCGGTTTAGTCCCTCGTCGGCGCTGCATCCCCAATACCCTCCGCTGCGCCAGTTCTTATCTCGCTCCGCTCGAACGATTACTTCGTCCTCGCGTCCATCACATCGTCTATTATCCCGAATGCTATTCGGGAATATCCGCTGTGCCGCCCCGCCCGCTCGGCCTCAATGCGGACGTAGCTTAGGCTGTTTACCTTCGGTGATGTTTCCTCTTTGGCTTATTAGTGGGCCTTTTCGTCCATTATCCCGGCATCTAATGCCGGTTTCTATGTCCCTGCCGCCGCGTGTTCTTTCTTCGTCTATTTCAGGTGGATTGTATTCACCGCTTTTAGTACGTTCCCTTGACTACGCGTAAGCGTCGCCTTTCTCCTATGGCTCGGGACATAGGCGGTTTAGTCCTTCGCTGTCCGCCCTCTGCGTGCGGACGATTCGACCCTCGCGTCCGTCATACCCGCGTCATACGTCGCCCTGTATCCCTCTCTACGTAAGGCCGCGGAAGATGCCGCCCCGCCCGCTCGGTCTCAATGCGGGTGTAGCCCATGCGGCGAGTATAGATTCTTCTTTTCCGCCGACTTTTTTTCTAAAATTATCTTACTAATCTAACTGAAATACGTATGGGGAAGGGAACGGTGTTATAGTCGCCATCAATAGGGTATACAGATATTCCTCTTTCTGCAAAAAACACATAATATGAAGATGAAGACCAATAATATCCGTAATGACCGACGAATGAGACTTGGTTATTCTGCCAATATCCTGCCGCAGGCAAGAATATAGCTCCTGCAGCTTCCATTCTATGCCACTCATCAATAGTATAAATATTTTCTGATGCTTCTTTGGGAGAAGAAACAAAAGATATGCCATCTACTCCTCGCCATACATCAGGAAGAAGTATCAAACCATTAAGGCCCTCTATGCGTGCTTGACCCATTAAATGCATTGCATTTTTACGATGATATAGAAGATGATCCCACTCAGTAATTGTTGGCGTCCGCCAATTTTTACCATCAATATTGCAGCAAAAGCCGCTTGATGAATAAGCGAAGAAATCTTCAAAACCATCATTATTTAATCCCTGAATATGACAACAATTTAATTGCGAGGGCGCAAATCTAAATGTCGTATCTTTATATTGAAGATTTCCTTCTGCAAATTGAACCTGAGTAGTATTTGACACAGAAAAATATCCATTCTGTATCTGATATGGATTGGTCTTTGTGATGTTTTTTACATTAATATTCACTATCCAAGGATAGTCTTCTTGGTTTTTGCAAGAAAACAAAAGCAACGAAATAATAAATATACAATACCTTATTTTCATAAAAAAAAGTGGACTATACTTGTAATCCACGTTTCTTGGTATCGCCAAACACCATTGCTGATGAATCAAAGTAAAGCCCACGCATACACGTGAACGAAACTTTATTTCTCTTCAGCGTTTTTTTCAAATTTGGCGATTTTAGAAACGTGAGAATAAAGCTTACGCTTATTTTTCTCTCTTTAGCGCAACACTTTGCGCTTGTCTTCTCCTTCTTTTCCGTCCTGGAGATCGGACGATGGTTGTTTTCAAACCTTTGCGGCTGCAAAGGTACAACATTTTTTTTAAATACGCAAGTATTTCTGCTGAAAAAACGAACAATTGTCGGTTTTATCCGTTGTGCAAGGTATTATCCGGCCGCCTCTTTCTTCTCCTTTAGCAGTACCATCCTCACAAACACAGGAAACATCCCGTACACAACCTTTTGTGTCCGCCCTTCATTCAAAAACGCATCGCAACCGCCGTTGAACTGTGCGTTCCATCGGGCCCGTAACTCCGCATACCTCGGATGATTCTTATCTTTCACGATCGCACTTGCCTCACGACACACCTCTCGCCAAATTCCGGCCTGTCGTTCCTCCGCCTCCGTCCGAGGACTATATTTATAGTCCCTGCTGTTTCGACGAAAATACTCCTGCGGTCCAACTTTGACCACATGTCCCGAATCATCCTTCCAGCGTTTGATACGCATTTGCATACCCGATTTCCCGGCTAATTTGCCACGGATACTCTCAATTCCCGGACTTAATTCTGCTCTTGCCATATTTTCCCCCTTTCTTTAAGTTCTATTTTATTTTTTTATACAATTTTTTTATACAATTATATTCTTTAATTATATATTCTCCATTTTATTTATTTCCGTACTTCTTCTTTTAGGTAAATCTTTAGTTCTTCTTTAGTACATTATTAGTTCATGTTTAGTTCTTATTTAGTTCTTTATGGAATAAATGTGGTACCTCTTTGTAACGTTCATTTTTTTCTCCTTTGTCTATTATCCCCGCATTTTATGCGGGCTTACATCGGTCGTTTTGCGAGTGCAAAGATACAAAAAATATCTGACATATGCAAATTTTCATCCACCATTTTGTACAAAAAATTCCATTTTCTGCACTTTTGTTTGCATAAATGCAAAAAATGTACTATCTTTGCACCTCGAAAGGCTGAATTCTGACTACTGAATACTGATAACTAACTATATATACCATGCGTAAAACATTTATTCTTATGCTTTCTGTAGCATTAGTCGCTTGCGCAGCCAAGCAACCGAAACTGGAGGACGAGTGCCTCTATAGTCCTGCCAAAACCCAATTCGCTTTTTGGTCCAACGTAGCCGAACAGATGGAGATCCATCTCTATGACGCTGCTGACGCGGCTGAGTTCGAAATAGTTCCCCTTACCAAAGGAGAGAACGATTTCTGGACAGCTTCCGTCAAAGGCGATCTGGCCGGCAAATACTATACCGTTCGTTCCTTCCAAAATGGCGAGTGGGCACCCGAAGCGCCGGGTATCTTTGCCAAAGTAGTTTCTGTAAACGGCCAGCGTGCCGCGATCCTCGATCTCAAAGCTACCAACCCCGAAGGCTGGGATAAAGACGTTCGTCCTGCCATGCCCGATCCTACGGATATTGTCGTGTACGAGACCCACGTTCGCGATTATACGATATCTCCGAACTCCGGTGTTGTCAACAAAGGGAAGTTCCTCGGAATGGCGGAAGAACCGGCCATCAACCATCTCAAAGAACTCGGTATTACCCACCTTCAGATTCTGCCGATGTTTGACTACGGTTCCATTGATGAGACTGCTCTCGACCAGAACCGCTACAACTGGGGCTATGACCCGGTGAACTATAACGTCCCCGACGGCGGTTATTCCACTAACCCCTACGATCCTGCTTGCCGTATTCGCGAAGCGAAAGCCATGATTCAGGCCCTGCATAAAGCCGGCATCCGCGTCGTAATGGATGTCGTTTATAACCACACCTACGATGTCATGGGTTGTGCGCTCGGCCGCGTCGTGCCGCAGTATTTCTACCGCCTCAATGAGGATGGCACCTATGCCAACGGTTCCGGTTGCGGCAATGAGACCGCGTCGGATCACGAGATGTACCGCCAATTCATGGTTCAGTCTGTCTGCTATTGGGCGCGCGAATACCATATTGATGGCTTCCGTTTTGACCTCATGGGAATCCACGACCAAGAGACCATGCGCCAGATCCGTGCTGCATTGGACGAGATAGACCCGACTATCCTCACCTACGGTGAGGGCTGGGCTGCGATGGCTCCGGCGTATCCGTATGAAGACCTCGCTATGAAACAATGGACCTATAAGATGCCGCGCGTAGGCGCGTTCAGCGATGATATCCGTAATGCCCTTATCGGCTCGCCTTTTGACCACGAACGCGGCTTCGCCTCCGGTAATCCTGCCGGCAAGCAAGCCCTCATGAATGGTCTGGTCGGATGTATAGGTTTTGAAGACCCGAATGGCTTGCTGGGTCCGGAGCCTCTCCGGTGGAGTGGCGAACCCATGCAGCACGTCTCCTACATCACCTGCCATGACAACTACTGTCTCCGCGATCGTATAGCCGTCTCTGCTCCTGAAGAGACCGAAGAAACGCAACTGAACATGAATAAACTCGCGCAAACAGCGGTTCTCGTTTCGCAAGGTATGTCCTTCCTTTATGGCGGCGAAGAACTCTATCGCACCAAGCAGGGCATTGATAACAGTTACCAAAGCCCCGATTCGATCAATACTATTCCGTGGGAAAATAAGGAGAAATATGCGGACTTGTTCGAATATTACCAGAACATGATAGCTATCCGTCGTGCGCACAAAGGTTTCCGTCTCGGCTGCGCAGAAGCCGTGAAAGACCATGTCGAATTTCTCGATGCGGATAATGACCAAGTCATCGTCTATCGCATCAAAGACCTCGAAGGCATCGATACGGCTAAATCTCTTCTGGTTATCTTAAATGGTAGTGCAGAAGAAGTTACGGTAGATATCCCGGCGGCGAACTACAATGTCCTGGTGAGCAACTATGGAGCCGACGTAAACGGCATCGTCAATGGTGACTTCGCCCAAGCCTTCGCCGCTCCCTATTCGGCTACTATCCTCGCTGAGAACTAAAGAATTTATTTCTGTTTATCTGTGTTTATTTTCTTTCCTAACTAATAGCCTGCAGTCTATTCTGCATTTCTAACATCTCATCCCTTAGGAAAGCGGCGGTCTCAAAATCCGTCGCTTTTGCTGCAGCGAGCATCTGTTTGCGCTTCTCGTCAATGGCTTTCTCCAATTTCTTGGCGTCCATCTTCTGCCATTCGGCGTTCTTCCAACCGGCCTTAATACTCTCGGTCAACTTCCGCTTCTCTTCCTCCGGATCTTTATACAAGCCCGCGAGCGCACTCGTGTTAATCTCTTTCTTAATAGGAGTCGGCGTAATCCCGTGCTCTTCGTTATACTTCATCTGAATAGCCCGTCTCCGATTGGTCTCATCGATCGTCGCCTTCATCGCCGGAGTGATCTTATCGCCATAGAGCACCGCCTTGCCATGCACATGTCGCGCCGCACGACCTACCGTCTGTGTCAGACTGCGTTGATCTCTCAAGAATCCCGTCTTGTCTGCATCCAGTATCGCTACCAGACTCACTTCCGGTAAATCGAGTCCTTCTCGCAACAGGTTTACACCCACTAACACGTCGTATTCACCCTTGCGCAGATCCTCCATGATCTTCACGCGCTCGATGGTATCTATATCCGAATGGATATAGGTGGACTTAATTCGGTACTTCCGCAAATACTCATCCAACTCCTCCGCCATTCGTTTCGTTAAGGTCGTCACGAGACATCGCTCATTCCTGTGAATCCTAAACTTAATCTCGTCCATCAAGTCGTCCACTTGGTTTTTTGTCGGTCGCACTTCTATCTCCGGATCCAGCAGTCCCGTCGGACGAATCAACTGGTCAATTACGATACCTTCACTTCGCTCCAGCTCATACTCATCCGGCGTAGCCGACACATAAATCGTCTGACCCGTCTTCTGCTCGAATTCCTCGAACTTCAACGGCCTGTTATCCCGTGCCGCCGGCAAGCGGAAACCATATGTCACTAAGTTATCCTTTCTCGCCTTATCGCCGCCGTACATACCCCGGATCTGCGGAACGGTCACATGACTCTCGTCAATGACGAGCAACATATCTTTCGGGAAATAATCCAGCAGACAATAGGGTGGAGTGCCTGGTTCGCGGCCGTCGAAATAACGGCTGTAGTTTTCCACACCGGAGCAGTAACCTAACTCGTCCAGCATCTCCAGATCGTATTTCACGCGCTCCTCTATACGCTTTGCGTATAATTCTTCACCTATACCGATGAAATACTCAATCTGTTTCGCCAAATCCAACTTGATCTGTTCCTTCGCCGCAGCAATCCGTTCCGCACTCGTTAAGAAAATCGTTGCTGGACTCAGGTTATAGTGGTCAAACTCCTCAATCACCTGTCCGCTAATCGGATCTACCGTCAAGATGGCATCGATCTCATTGCCGAAAAACTCAACCCGCACCAGATAATCTGCGTAAGCCAGCGCAATATCAATCGTATCGCCTTTCACTCTAAAACGCCCGCGCGCTAATTCCACATCATTCCGCACGTACTGCGCACCTACGAGTTGTTTCAGCAAGTTGTCCATGGGCATCACTTCGCCCCGTTTCAACTCCACCACATTCGCCGTGAAGTCCTGCGGGCTACCCAAACCGTAGATACAACTGACGGAACTGACGATAATCACATCTTTTCGCCCACTCAGCAGCGCCGCTACCGCACTCAGTCGTAACCGGTCGATCTCCTCGTTGATAGACAAGTCTTTGTCTATATAGGTGTCCGTACTCGGGATATACGCCTCCGGCTGGTAATAGTCGTAGTAACTCACGAAATACTCCACCGCGTTATGCGGGAAGAACGCCTTCATCTCCGAATACAACTGCGCTGCTAAGGTCTTGTTATGACTCATGATAAGCGTCGGACGGTTCAACTGCTGGATTACATTCGCCACGGTAAACGTCTTTCCGCTTCCCGTCACACCCAGCAGCACCTGCGCTTCCGCACCGGCTTGCACACCTTCTACCAGCGCCTTTATCGCCTCCGGCTGGTCTCCTGTTGGTTTATATGGACTCTCTAATCGAAACATAATAGACCGCTTCGCTTAAAGTAAAAAGACCGCTTCGCTCAAAGTAAAAAGAGTCTTTGAGTCCAAAGGACGGTCTTTTGTCTTTCGACTTTCTACAAAAAAAGGGGCGAACCCCTTTTTTTACTTAGCTCGGCGCTCTTGAATGCGGGCTTTCTTACCCGTACGCTCGCGGAGGTAATACAATTTCGAACGACGTACTTTACCGTACTTGTTGATTGTAATGCTCTCAATGAAGGGGCTGTCCATCGGGAAGATACGCTCTACACCAATGTTCCCGCTCATCTTACGAACTGTGAAGCGCTTCTTGTCGCCGCTACCGTGAATGCAAATGACATCACCGCGGAACTCCTGTACACGCTCTTTGTTACCTTCTTTAATACGGTAGCCTACCGTAATCTGATCACCTGCCTTGAATGCAGGAAACTCTTTCTTCTCGCCGGCAAATGCTTGCTCAGCTACTTTCAATAAATCCATTTTCTTCTTTTTTTATGGATCCTTACTAACGTTAGGAGCATTTACTACTATTCGATGAAATACTGTCTGTACTCTGTATTCTGTACTCTGTATTCCTCTATTTCAATCGCCAGAGGCTCAAAACGGACTGCAAAATTACTGCTTTTTTTTGAATTGACCAAATTTTTTATCCAGAAAAATCAAAAAAATGCATTTTTATAATGCTTCTTGGACAAATTTGGCCAATTATGCTTGTATAAATAGGTCTATTTTGGACAAGGAACACGGAGTTTATTCCGAAGGGTATATACGCTATCCGCATGGTTATAGGCTGTGAATAATCGCGGAATTTTATTCCGTATCGTAAAAAAATGCAAAAATATTTGCATATGTGTGATTTTTGTTGTACCTTTGCACGCTAAAATGTGCGCTTGTGAAACGATTTCTGGCTATAGCGGGTGCCTTCCTCGTCAGCTTGCTGATGGTGAGTGCGATGTTAATCGCCGTCTTGACGAGTGATAAGGTCGAGACAGCTGCCGTCCAATTTGTGACGGAAGAGTTGTCGCGCGCCTTGGGTACGGAGGCACATGTGGGAGCGGTGGAATATCGCTTCCCGGCACGCGTGGCCATCAAGGATGTCTTTATCGAGGATCGCTTGAAAGCTGCGCAGCACGATACCCTCGCTTATATCGGCGAGGTGTATGTCCATTTTAGTCCCTTGGCTTTGCGCAAAGGGGAGATCCGTTTTTCGCACGCGCACATCCACGACGTAGTGGCCAAACTCTACCGCACCAATGATGTGTGGAATTTCCAGTACCTCGTAGAGGCTTTCCGCTCCGATGAAGAGCGTGTATCCGATCGCACAATGGAAAGCATCATCTCTGTCCGAGATGTGGAATTGGAGAATATACGCGTTGAAGTGGAGCAATATACGGTTCAGTTGCCGAAGGCGACGATGGACCTGAATAATTTCAGCGAAGAATCGCTGGATGCGCAGATTCGTCATCTCGAGGCCTCCGTTGTACATGCCGATAAAACGCAGCAACCCTTCGAAGTCGAAGATCTGCAGGCGCATGTCCTCCTTACCGACTCCACCTTGCTGGCTCCCACGCTCAAGGCGCAACTCCCGCGTTCGCGCGTGGACCTGAGTGGAGTGGAGTTGTGCTTCCCTGCTGCCGATACCATCTATCTCTCGCAGTCTGCGCATGATATCACCTTCGCTCTCCGTTTCCATGAAGCGGAACTGGTGCCGGCCGATATCGCCCTCTTCATCCCCCGTTTCAGCGGACTCAAGCACCCGATTAACCTCAGCGGTGCATTGGTCGGAACGCTGGATTCGGTGATGATGGAGGATATAGCTGTGCATTACAATGGTCACCTCGTGCTGCAGGGAGACGTAACGGCGATTGGTCTTCCCGACCTCTCCGACCCCTATCTGCGGGCGAACCTGCGCGAACTGCAGACGAACGCTCCGTACCTCCAGGATTTCCTGGCGCAACTGTACGGACGTCCCTTCCGCTTGCCCAAACCGCTCCATCGGCTGGGAGATATCCATTATCGCGGCTTGATGGAGGGCCACCTGCATGACTTGACGCTCCATGGAGGATTCCGTACTGCCCTCGGAGCCATCACTACCGATGGAACGGTAGTCAGCGACTCAACGTTCGAGCATATGAACTTCGATGCGCGCATCGTGGGTAATAAGTTCCGTTTGGGCCGACTGCTGGATCAGTCTAAACTTGGCTCCGTCACCCTCGATTTCTATTCGAAGGGAAGTATTGACGAGGGAAGCATCCACGGGGATGTGAAAGCCCATATACGTGACCTCACTTACAACCGATACAAGTTTAGTGACATCAAGATAGATGGTCGCTACGATCCTCTTCGCTACGAAGGAAACCTTGCGATTCATGATCCGCATGTGGACTTTGAGTTTGACGGCGTGCTCAATAGGCAGGACGAGAATCCGGAGTATAACTTCAACCTCCTCTGCCGGCATTTTGACTTATCGCCCTTCTCCGAGTATCATGAAGAGGTACTCAGAACCTCTTTTGCTTTAGCGGTGGATCTGAATGGCGCCAAAGCGGATGAGATAAGCGGATACCTCGTGCTCGATTCCCTCTACATGGCTACGCCATTAGACTCCATCCGAATGCAACAACTGACCTTGCTCGCTTCGGCGCATGGCAACCGGAATAAGTCTTTCACCCTGCGTTCCGATAACACGAGTGCGCAGTTAGACGGTTATTTCCGTTACCAGGATGTCGTGCCTGCGTTCCGTGATCTCATTCATTATTACCTGCCTTCTACGATGCCGGCTTCGGATGAGATGTGGATGCCTGTGGAGATGCGCCTTCGTGCAGACGGAGAGCGTCTGCGCGATGTACAGCGTCTCTTCGCTTCGCGTCTGACGATTAGCGACCACTCTTCTTTGCAAGCCGAGGTGAACTTGGCGCAGGATGAAGAACCCGAGGTGAGTATGAACATCTTCGCGCCCGGTATACGTGCGGCTAGCACACCGGTGCACGACCTCACAATCTCGCTCAATTCGGTCGATACGATTCTCACGCTTGACTCGATCTCCTTCGAGCGACGCAACGCCTTGGCGCTCTCCGTATCGGCTGAGGCCATGCAGATGCAGACTTTCTTCACTACACTGGCGTTCCGCGACTCCCTCTATTCGCACGTCACCCTCCGCTCCGAAGCGCAGATTAATGAACTGCTACCGGAAGGCTGGGAGAACCTCTCGCCGCGTGAACTGCGTCATGCCATCCGCGATGATGTCACGCATGGCGAAACAATTGATGCCCTTCTTTCCGCCCAGCGTGCCGGAGACTATGGTGGTGACTTACGGTTCATCACCCATTTCTCCAAGTACAATAAACAACCGCTGATTGACCTCCATCTGCTGCCTTGCGAACTCATCCTGCGCGACTCAATCTATACGCTCAGCGAGAGTAACCTCACTTACTGCGCAGCCGATACGGCCCTCCGCATACAGCACTTCGCCTTCGAGGGTGCAGGCCAACACCTCCGTGCGAACGGTATTGCTTCTACGCGCTGCGGTGATACGCTTGCCGTCGATCTTCAGCGCGTCGATGCTTCTTACGTCGTGCCCTTTATACTACCGGTGCAAACCATCATGTTCAATGGCTTGCTGACCGGCGAAGCGAATATCACCGGTGTATTCCGTCAACCGCTGGTGGAGACACAGATTCATATCGACTCGATGGGACTGAATAACTGCTATTTCGGCGATGCCGAAGTGGACCTCCACGTCTATCCCAAGCGAATTCTGCGCGACACGGTCCTGCCGCCGCAACTCCGTTTCCATGCCGATGTCTATCGACCAATCACCAATGACCAATCACCAATCACCACTCGTACCGTGGTCGATCTCCATGGTATGGCGGACTTCGATGGCTCCGGAGTATGGAATCTCGATATGAATACCGACTCCGTGCCGCTCGATTTCATCAACCATTGGACGGCCAATGTGCTGCGTGACCTCGATGGCTATGGTACAGGAAAAGTGATCGTCGGTGGTCGAAAAGGAATGGTGTACGTGCTGCTCGATTGTATGGCGGATGATGCATCGCTCACGCTTCCGTGGACCAATGCACGCTATACCATTAAGCATGATAAGATCATCATGGATACGACGGCCATCCGCTTCCCGAATGTGCATCTTGTGGATGCGACCGGTAACCCCGTCGAGATCAATGGTGCCGTTTATCATGACCAGTTCCGGGACTTCGTCCTCGATCTCCATGTCGATGCCCACGATGCCCTCGTCTTCGATAATAACCGATCGGGCGAGATGCTGCAGGGTTCCGTTTATGCTACCGGCCATGTCGATGTCACGGGCCCGCAGGAAGATATCGTAGTGGCGGCCGATGCACGGACGTCCCATCAGTCGCGTTTCCGACTCAGCATCGATAACACCTCTTCTGCCTACGAGTCGAACTTCATCCATTTCGTGGAGCATCCGGAACTCGATACCACGATTGCTTTGCGTTCGAAAGAGACCGACCTCGATAATATCGATAATGACCATACCCTCAAACTGGATACTACGTGGTTCCGTCATACAGGGCGATGTCTGCTTAAACTCAACTTGGATGTCAATCCGCAACTGCTCTTCCAACTCGTCATTGGCGAACGAAACGGCGATATGATTCAAGGTCGAGGCAATGGTGCGCTGCGGCTGACCTATGACACCAAGACCGGCGATGTTACCCTGCAGGGAACCTATGATATCGAACAAGGTACGCTCTCTTATACGGTAGCGAATATGATCCGTCGTGAATTCACCGTGGGCGAAGGAGCGAAGATCGTCTTCTCCGGCGATGCGACGAATCCGCAACTCGATGTCACGGCGAAGTATCGTGTCACGGCGAACCTCAAGGACCTCTTTGGCGAAGATATCGGGCAACTGGCTACGTCGCGAACCAGCATCCCGGTGCTCACCTGCCTCCACCTCACCGGTTTCCTCAATAACCCGATCCTGAGCTTCTCGTTGGA
>Ga0247611_10009173_pt1 | contig 11977 bp, 16 predicted proteins | sample 177DNAGHGhighgp2_FD_192422 | JGI IMG/M metagenome (GOLD analysis project Ga0247611, IMG submission 192422) | Sheep rumen microbial communities from Palmerston North, Manawatu-Wanganui, New Zealand - 1770 DNA GHGhigh gp2 | ecosystem: Host-associated > Mammals > Digestive system > Stomach > Rumen... | reverse complement strand
GACCCCCATCCCCCTAACTTAGGGGGCGTTAACTATGGATTTCGAAAGTAAGATTATCAGCAGGGAGATTAGTCAACTGCTCTGGGAAAAAGAGAAAACCGTTGCAACGGCAGAAAGCTGCACGGGCGGCAGAATAGCTGAGGCTATCATCGCCGTACCAGGTGCCTCGAAATATTTTAAGGGTGGTATCATCTGCTATGTTAATGAGGTGAAAGAGAACCTGTTAGGCGTTTCTCATGAGTTGCTGGAAGAGAAGACCGCCGTTTGTGAAGAGGTTGCCATTGAGATGGTGAAGGGAGCTTGTAAAACGCTAGGAACGGACTATGCCATTGCCGCTACAGGATTCGCTGGGCCTGGTGGAGGAACAAAGGAAATTCCAGTCGGTACCATTTGGCTGGCTTGTGGGTCAGCCGACAGAATCGTGACGCGCAAAGTGGAGGAAGATCATGGTAGAGACATCAATCTGGCCATCGCCACGAATGTCGCTACACAGATGTTTCTCGACTTTCTGAAACAGGAAGACGTACAGGATGTAACGATCGAGAGTTAAAAAATATTAAGATTTTGACAAATAGCAAATCTTATTTCATCTGTTATAATAATTTTAACTACCTTTGCACCCTGTTTGGAGTAAGTAAGTATTTAAAGACTTAAAAAAGAGTAGATAGCAATGTCGAAAATTTGTCAAATCACGGGAAAGAAGGCACAGATTGGTAACAATGTGTCTCACTCAAAGCATCGCACAAAGAGAAGCTTTGACGTAAACCTGTTCAGCAAGAAGTTCTACTATGTAGAGGAGGACTGCTGGATTCAGCTGAAGATCAGTGCAGCTGGCCTTCGCATGATTAATAAAGTAGGTCTGGATGCCGCTTTGAAGCAAGCTGTTGCCAATGGCTTCGTAGACTGGAAGGATATTAAAGTAATAGGAGACTAAGACCATGGCAAGCAAGAAAGCAAAGGGTAACCGCGTCCAGGTTGTTCTGGAGTGCACAGAAATGAAGAGCAGTGGCCTTGCAGGTACCAGCCGTTATGTTACGACTAAGAATCGTAAGAATACGCCTGAGCGCATGGAGCTGATGAAGTATAACCCCATCCTGAAGAAGATGACTCTTCACAAGGAGATAAAGTAAAAGAAAGGTACTGACACATGGCAAAGAAAACCGTTGCTACCCTCCATGAAGGCTCAAAGGATGGTCGCGCTTACTCAAAGGTTATCAAGATGGTGCGCAGCCCGAAGACTGGTGCATACATCTTCGATGAGCAGATGGTTCCCAACGAAGACGTTAAGGACTTCTTCAAGAACTAAAAAGTAGATTGTGTTTTAATAACATAGAAATGCTCTCATCCCATAATGGTGAGGGCATTTTTTGATTTAAACTTTACGAACGGATTTTTCAATTTCTTTTTTCTGATAAGGAATAATAATATGGCGCAAAACAAGAAACGTCGTTGGCATTGTCTGCCTGGTCAAGAACCTACAGAGATGGACAAGCAGATAATGTATTGGGAGAACAAGGGGAAACTCGTTCCTACACGTGATTTGATCAAGACTCCAGAGCAGATAGAGGGCATACGTAAGGCCGGTGTGGTAAACACAGGTGTGCTCGATGAGGTGGCAAAGCAGATACATGCAGGAATGTCGACGCTCGAGATTGACGGGATCTGCCGCAAATACTGTGAGGAGCATAACGCTATTCCTGCTTGTCTGGACTATGAGGGTTTCCCCATGAGTGTCTGTACAAGTATTAATGAGGTGGTCTGTCACGGCATTCCCAAAGAAGAGGATGTGCTAGAGGAGGGCGATATCATCAATGTTGACTTCACGACGATTCTTGATGGCTATTATGCTGATGCATCGCGAATGTTTATCATCGGCAAAACAACTCCTGAGAAAGAGCAGTTGGTACGTGTGGCACGCGAATGTCTGGAAATAGGAATGGACGCAGCAAAGCCTTACGGATTTGTCGGCGACATTGGTCATGCCATTGAGAAACATTGTAAGAAATATGGCTATGGTATTGTGCGTGATCTGGCCGGACATGGTGTGGGACTGAAATTCCATGAGGAACCGGATGTTGACCACTATGGCCATCGTGGCACGGGTATGCTGCTTGTTCCAGGGATGGTCTTCACCATTGAACCAATGATAAACATGGGAACTTACAAGGTTTTTATCGATGCTGACGACCCATATGGCTGGGAAGTGATTACTGAGGACGAGAAACCGTCAGCTCAGTGGGAGCATACCTTAGTAATGACTGAGCATGGGGTTGAGGTGCTCACTTATTAATCTCATTCAAAAAAATTTGGTGGATTGCATCAAAAGGTGTACCTTTGAACCCATAAAACAAATTAAATAGAATGGCAATGAATATTTTCACAATCAAGGAAGAAGTTGGTAACAACGTTCTCGTTACCGTAGAAGGCCGCTTGGATACACCGGCTGCCATTAAAGCTCAGCAGGAAGTTGCTCAGCTGGTAGAGAAGGCAAATAAGCAGGTTGTGCTTGATTGCAGTACTTTAGAGTACATTAGCTCTAGTGGTCTGCGTCTGTTTCTTACTCTGAGAAAGGAAGCGCTCGCTAAGGGTGGAAAAGTGATTATCGAGAACATCAACGAAGATATTAAGAAGGTGTTCATGATGACTGGTTTCTACAATCTCTTTGAGATTACCTCAAAGTAATAGGGTAGAAAAGCTGTAAGTCCGCACAATTTGTTTTAAGTCTTATACAGGCTTATAATTAAACAATAAAAAAGCGTATCAAATTCAATTGATACGCTTTTTTTAGTTCGTAAGTGAACGTTCTGTTTACTCAGCAGCGAGTGTGAAGCGGCGGAAAGCCACAATCTTCAGCTCCTTGTCCTGCTGGCTCAGCCACTGTGAAACAGTAGCCTTGTCGCCGTCGCCGAACTGGAACTCCTGATCAACCAGGCAGTTCTCCTTCAGGAACTTCTGAACACGACCCTTAGCGATGTTCTCAATCATGACGGGCTTCAGCTGAGCTTCACCCTCGGCCTTTGCTTCAGCAATGATCTTACGAGCCTCGTCAGCCTGAGCCTGTGTGAGCCAGCCCTTCGACATGTTGCTCTCGATGTGGTCTTCGCTGTCAACGAGGTTGGGGTTCAGACCAGCCTTCTTAAGCTTCATCTCCACGAACTTTTCAACCTGCTCGAGCTTGGTCTTCTCGACAGCGGTTTTGTACTCCTCGTCGAGAATCTTCTGCTCAACGCTAGCTGCGTCGAGAGCCACGGGCTTCATAGCAGCTACCTGCATGGCCAGTTTGTGACCGGCATCAGCGTTGGTCTTGTTGGTCTGTACCATGGTGCAGAGGGTGTGCTTGCCCATGTGGTCGTAGGCTTCGATGTTCTCGCCTTCGAGAACCTGATAGCCGTCGAGCTCCATCTTCTCACCGGTGATGCCCGAGCGCTGTGTAACAGCCTCGCTAGCTTTCTGACCGTTGATGTTGAGGTTGTTCACCTCGTCGATGGTCTTGCACTTGTTGGCCACAGCAGCATCAAGGATGCTCTGGGTCAGAGCGATGAAGTCGGCTCCGTTAGCGACGAAGTCGGTCTCACACTTCAGGGCTATGATGGCACCAAAGCCATTCTCGACCTTAGCCAGTACGCAACCGTTTGATGTCTCACGATCGCTGCGCTTAGCGGCAATAGCCAGACCACGCTCGCGGAGCAGTTCCTTGGCACGGTCGAAATCGCCCTCTGCCTCAGTGAGTGCCTTCTTAACGTCGGCCAGACCAGCACCGGTCATAGCACGCAGCTTTTTGATATCGTCAATTGAAATTGCCATTTTTTCTTTATTTTTATTCGTTATTGCGATAATTATTCTTTTTCGTTATTCCGTTTTCTCGTTATCACGATATTCCGTTATCACGAAAAAAGTTCTATTGCCTCTAAAGGATTACTCCTCAGTAGCAGCCTCAGCAGCGGGAGCCTCCTCAACGGGAGCTTCTGCAGGAGCCTCAGCGTTCTTACGTGCACGGCGAGCAGAACGCTTCACCTCTACCTCTTCTGCCTCAGCCTGAGCCTCTGCTGCCTTCTCGTCAGCCTTTTCGGCCTTGCGCTCCTCGAGACCCTCTGCGATTGCTGCGCAGCAAGCGTTGAGGATAACCTCAACAGAATCCTTAGCGTCATCGTTTGCGGGAATCACGAAGTCGATGTTCTTAGGATCGCTGTTGGTGTCGACGATACCGAACACAGGGATACCCAGACGGTTAGCCTCTCGAACAGCAATGTTCTCCTTCAGTACGTCTACAACGAAGAGTGCGCTCGGCAGACGGGTCAGGTCGGCGATAGAGCCGAGGTTCTTCTCGAGCTTAGCGCGCTGACGTGTAACCTGAAGCAGCTCGCGCTTCGAGAGGTTGCTGTATGTGCCGTCGTTCATCAGTTTGTCGATGTTGACCATCTTCTTCACTGCCTTGCGGATAGTGGGGAAGTTGGTGAGCATGCCGCCTGGCCAGCGCTCGATGACATAAGGCATGTTAACGCTTGTTGCCTTCTCGGCAATCACTTCTTTAGTCTGTTTTTTAGTACCTACGAAAAGGATCTTCTTTCCTTGACGGGCGATAGCCTTCAGAGCCTCTGCTGCATCGTCAATCTTTACGACTGTCTTATGAAGGTCAATGATGTGGATTCCGTTACGCTCTGTGTAGATGTAGGGAGCCATTGCGGGGTTCCACTTGCGCTTCAGGTGGCCAAAGTGGCAACCGGCCTGGAGCAGCATATCAAAATTTGTTCTTGCCATTTTTCTTAGCTGTTTTAATTTGTTGTTTACTTTCTTTTTAATTCTTTGTTGTTAGAATCAACTGCTGGGTAGTTATAGGTGCTATATTATAATGTATAGTCAGAATTTCCTCTATAGGTCTCAGCAGTTTAGATACTAAACATGTCCAGTATTGTTTAACGCTTACTGAACTGGAAGCGACGACGTGCCTTCGGCTGACCGGGCTTCTTACGCTCAACCTCACGGCTGTCACGTGTGAGGAATCCCTGTATCTTCAGCGACTTCTTGTCCTCAGCATTCAACTTCACCAAAGCACGTGCGATAGCCATACGGAGGGCCTGGCTCTGACCAGTGAAACCACCACCGTCGAGATTGGCCTTGATGTCGTACTTCTCAGCCACCTCGAGGAGGTTTAGAGGCTGCTTCACCACGTACTGCAGAATAGCAGAGGGGAAATATTCAGTAATGTCTTTCTTGTTGATCGTAATCTTGCCGGTACCTTCCGTCAGATAAACGCGAGCCACAGAGCTCTTGCGACGACCTATTGCGTTAATTACTTCCATCGTTCTTAATTATTTATACTGGTTAATATCAATAGCCTTTGGCTGCTGTGCCTCGTGCTTGTGTTCTGTTCCCTCATAGATGTAGAGGTTGTTCAGCAGGCTGCGTCCGAGAGGACCTTTGGGCAGCATACCCTTCACAGCGTGACGGAGCATCTTGTCGACACCGTTAGGCATCTTACGGAGCTGTGCGGGGGTGTTGAAACGCTGACCACCAGGATAGCCAGTATAACGGGTGTAGACCTTGTCGGTCTCTTTCTTGCCGGTGAAAACCACCTTGGCTGCATTGATGATGATTACGTTGTCACCACAATCGGTGTTGGGCGTAAAGCTGGGCTTGTACTTGCCACGAATCAATTTGGCGACCTTCGAAGCGAGACGGCCTACCACCTGATCGGTAGCATCGATGACCACCCACTCCTTTTTGGCTGTCTCTTTGTTCACAGAGACGGTCTTGTAGCTTAATGTGTTCATTTTAAATTTAAATTACTAAAAAACAGTTTCTAAATGCGGCATTCGCTGCCGCTTCCCATTGTTTTGGCTGACGATTCACGAACCACGTTGTCCGGCCAAAGACAGACGCTATTCACACCCCAGCCGCGGGGATTCTAAGACTCTCCCCAAATAATCGGCGTGCAAAGGTACATATAATATTGTACAACCGATTACTTGGGGAGAGTCAAATTCTGTAATCTTAAAACTAATTAACAGAATTAATCTTTTTTACGATTACGAGCGTGGTGTCTCATCATTTTTTCGCGGTCAGAGCTGTAACTCTTGTACTGTTTCTCTGTAAGGATTTTTTTCAGTTCTGCATCATACTCTGCCATTGTTGCCTTATGCTTTTCAAAGTCAGCCTTCATTTCTTTGGGCATCTCGCGCTTCTTCATGACGCTGTCGGACATTTCGCGTTTTTTGAAATCTTTCTTCCCCTCGAACTTCTTCATGGGCTTATGACGAGGATTGAAGCGTCCGCGAGGGGCTGCCTTGTCAGCATACTTGGTGTTGAGTTCAAGCAATTTGGCTTTTTGGTCGTCGCTGAGGGCGTATTTCTTTGCCATCTCTTCCGTACGATGTTGCACCATTTCTTCTTTCGACGGACGCTTACGTTCTGTGTTCTCGTCCTGTGCCATCACGTTGAGTGAAACGAAGAGTGCCGATACCATTGCAAAGATTAATTTTTTCATAATTGTCGAGTTTTGTGATTAATGGGTTTATAATTCTAGTTTTTGTGTTGCAACTGTTTCTATGACGCATCAACTATCGAACCGTTTAATCCTTTAACAATTATTTTGTCTTTGCAACATCTGTTGTTTATTTCTGAAATTTCAGTGGTTTTACCTCTGCTATTTGAGTGATTTTGCCTCTACGACTTCTATCATCTGTCCGTATACGCGGAAGTGTATATCGTATCCAGCGAATGGCATTCCGTAGATGCGGGTTTCATCGTCGTGGAACTGTGGACGAGGGTCAAACGAGAGTATCTCGCGCAGTTCTGTGAGCTGTTCTTCTGAGAAAATGCTCCCTATATTGTTGGAAATCTTTACCTTGAGGGGTTCCCATTCCACCTCGTCTACGAAACCGCTTCGTGCGTCGGGGTGACTGTCGGCATAAGCCACATAGGGTTTGATATCGTAGATAGGTGTCCCGTCCATGAGGTCGGCGCCCAGTACGGTAATGACGGGGCCTTCAGCTACATCATAGTCCACTTTCTCGATGGTAGCGCTTGTCAGTCCCAGACGGTTGGGACGGAATGGTGACCTTGAAGCAAAAACGCCGACGCGTTCGTTGCCTCCCAGTCGTGGAGGACGAACGGTCAGCTTTTCTGTGGTGTGGCTGTTGGCCGAAAACTCCCATATCAGCCACAGATGTGAGAACTTCTCCAGTCCCTTTACTGCCTCTGCATGTCGGTATTTGGGTTCCAATACAATCGTTCCTCTCAGCGAATGCGCTAGTCCGCCCTGGCGTGGAATGCCGAACTTCGATGTCAGCGGAGAGCGAAAGAAAGCTACCGGTTCGATGAGCATGAGATTAGGTGAGAGTGGAAAGAGGAGGGCGGTTAGAACTTAAAGTCGAGTTCGAGGTCTACGAGGTTGTAGTTGTAGTTACCGTTGCGCTCGTTGACGCGTGCGTATTCGAGGTTCAGTTGCAGTTTCGGCGTGAACACGTAGTCGGCACCAATCTCATAGAAGGTCTTGCTCGAGCCCCATTCCTTCTGGTCACGATAGAGATCGTAGCGGGCTTTTACGTGGAACTTGTTCTTGATTACAGGAGCGATGCATAGTGCATAGATACCGTCGGCCTTGTCGCCTTTCTTCACATCCTTGCCGTAGCCTTGGCTGTGGATATATTCAGAACGGAATGTCCAGTCGTCCTTCATATATTCAGCAGAGATGGCATAGCGGTTCTTACCCAGGCTTGTCACCGTTCCGTCATCGTTCTTGATGCCTCGCGAGCCCGTCCAGCCGAAAGCGCCTATTCGCATACCTTTTACAGGCATCACCCAGAAGCCACCGATGATGTCCTTGCGGTTGTCCACATCTTTCACGTTAATGCCCTGACCGCTGAACACACCCACCTGATAGTGCACCAGATTACGTCCGTTGCCGTTCTTCAGCAGGTCACCCTGCAACTGTACGCCTATATCGCGTCCGTTGGAAGCCTGTTCACCGGTACGGTCAGAGAATCCTGACAGTTTCGATACGTTCTGCGAGTAGCTCATGAAGCCCTGTGTGATGGGGTGCATGGGGTTCTCGAAAGTGAACGGACGTTTGAACTGTCCTGCTTTCACGCGGAAGAACTCATATTTCTGCCATTCGCCAAAGAGGTCTACCAGTCGGATTGCCGTATTGTCGTCCTTTGTCGTACCGTTTATCTGCATCTGCGCCTTCCAGTAGAAGTCCTCATGTGCACGACCTTCGAGCGCCATACGAACCAGACGCAGGTTGAAATAGTTCTCGTGGTTGTTCTTCTTGTCAGAAGCCTGATACTGCACCATTCCATAGCCGCTGAACTTCACGTTCTCGTACCAGTTGTTCTGTGCATTGACTGTGGCTACGCCTGCTGTCAGCATTACCGCAATCAGTAGTCTTTTCATAATAAGTTCTCTTTATATATTAATAATGTGTATTCTTAACTCCTACCATCCAAATCAAATCGTCACCTTGTAAAGCGAGTCCTGATTGTAGCGATGCTCCACCACGGCCATTATCTCGTCGTCGGTGGCGAGGTTGAAGTCGCCAGGAATGGTGTTCTTCAGAGCCGATGCTGCAAGCGAATAGTTCAGCGCCATTTTCTCGTCGTCAGGGAAGGCATAGAGGGCATGAAGCAGTCCGGCCATGAAGGCATCGCCTACACCTACGGGGTCTACCACGTCAGGAATGTCGAAGATAGGCGCTTCGAGCAGTTCTCCGTTAGTCCATAGCAGGGCCGTCAGAGTGTGATGACTCGAGGCCACGATGTTGCGCATGCCCATCAGCCACCGCTGACAACGTGGGAACTCGCGATGGATATCGTCGAACCACTCGCCGTACTCCTTCATCTGCATTGTGAAATTCGAGTCTGTAGCTGTGAAGGGTGGCTGCTTGCGTTCGAAAATCCATTCGAACTCGATGGCATCGCCAAACATCATGTCGCAGCGGCTCAGCATGCGCTTCAGCGTTGCTCGTGGGTCGGCTCCATATTTCCAGAGGTTCTTGCGGTAGTTTATGTCGAACGAAATCTTCACGCCCATTTCGTCGGCGATGTCGAGAGCCTCGAAGGTAGCATCGGCAGCATTCTGCGAGATAGCCGCCGTGATGCCCGATACATGCAGCACGTCAGCATCCTTGAGGATGGTGCGCCAGGGAATCATGCCAGGCTTCAGTTCCGAGTAGGCCGAACCGTCGCGGTCGTATATTACCTTCGATGCACGCATGCCGGCAGCGGGCTCAAGATAATAGGAACCGATGCGTCGTCCTCCGTAGATTACGCGACGGGTGTCCACGCCCAACTGCATTAGGTTCTGTGTGGCAGCATGTCCTATGGCGTTGTCTGGCAGGCGGGTGATATACTCTACGTTGTCGCCCAGTGTTGCCAGTGACACGGCCACGTTTGCCTCGCTTCCACCATACTTGCTGGTGAAGATGTCTCCCTGCGTCAGTCGCATGTGGTCGGGCTTCGAAAAGCGCAGGAGCAGTTCGCCGAAGGTTACTATCTTTGTCATTTCTTTCTCGTTATTTCGTTATCACGTTATCTCGTCATTTCGAATTTCCTGACCTGTTGTTAAATTCTATCCACCTGTTTAACGCCCTTCACCGTTTTCAGTTTCTTGATGAGCGATTCCAGTCGTGTGTTGTCATTTATCATGATGACGAGGTTGCCACGGAAGAGTCCGTCGTTCGAGTCGATATTGATGCTTCTGAGCACCAGTTTCTCGTCTTTCGAGATGATGCTCGTCAGGTTGTTTACGATGCCCAGGTCGTCGTTGCCGATGACGCGCAGCGTTATGCTGTATTGCGAAGCCCCCTTTCCGCTCCATTTCGCCTTTACGATTCGATAGCCGAAGCGACGCTGCATCTCCTTGGCATTTGGACAGTCCGTACGGTGAATCTTGATGCCTCCGCCTGCTGTGACGAAGCCGAACACGTCGTCGCCATAGATGGGATTGCAGCAATGGGCCAGCGTGTAGTCGATGCCTTTCAGGTTCTTGTCGATGACCAGTACGTCGTCGTTCTGCTTTTGCGTCTGTGATATATGTTCCTCGAGTATGAACTCGTCGGCCGACCGTTGCGCATTCTTGCTGATTTGGTGGCCGTCAGCATCGAGTCCCTTTTCGCCCTGTTGCATCTCGACATACTTGTCGATGACGGCAGCCACGTCGAGCGTGTTTTCCGCAATGTCGCGATAGAAGTCGCTGGCCTCTTTGTAGCCCAGTTTCTTCATCGTGCGCATCATCGTCGACTCGTCCTGTTCTATCTTTCTGTTCTTGAACTTTCGCTCCAGCATCTCCTTGACCAGCAAGGCCTCTTTCTGCTGGGTCTCCTTCAAGGCCAGACGGATCTTGGCTTTCGCACGCGATGTCTTGACGATGTTCAGCCACTCCTGCTTGGGACGTTGTGTCGACGACGTGAGAATTTCTACCTGGTCGCCCGACTGCAGTTCCTGGCGGAAAGTCACCACCTTATTATTTATACGCGCGCCCGTGCAAGCGCTTCCCACCTTCGAGTGGATGTGGTAGGCCATATCGAGCACGGTGGCACCCTTGGGGAATTTCAGCAGGTCGCCTCGAGGGGTGAAGACGTAGACTTCCTCATCCTTCAATTCCATCTTGAACTGCTCCATCGCGTCGATGCCTCCTGTGGCATTCTCGAGCATCTGACGTATCCCCGTCAGCCACTCGTCCATGCTGCCTTCAGCCTTCACGCCTTTGTAGCGCCAGTGGGCAGCCACGCCTCGCTCTGCCACCTCGTCCATGCGTTCCGTACGAATCTGCACTTCTACCCATTTCTGTTCAGGTCCGAGGACGGTGATGTGCAGACTCTCATAACCGTTCGATTTCGGCACGGAGAGCCAGTCGCGCATGCGTTTTGGGTTCGAGGTATACATATCGGTGATGATGGCGAACACCTGCCAGCAACTCTGTTTCTCCTTCTCTGGCTGACAGTCGATGATGATGCGTATGGCGAAGAGGTCGTAGACACCTTCGAACTCGCATTTCTGCTTCTTCATCTTCTGCCATATGCTGTGGATCGACTTGGTGCGTCCCTTCATGTGGAACTTCAGTCCTGCTGCCTTCAGCTTCTCCTCGATAGGTCCTATGAAGTTGGCGATATAGGCATCGCGTGCCTGCTTCGTGGCGTTCAGTTTGTCCTTTATATGGTAGTAGGCATCGTGCTCGAGGTACTTCAGCGCGAGGTCTTCTAGCTCGCTCTTCAGTTTGTAGAGACCCAGTTTGTGGGCTAGTGGTGCATAGAGGTAGTTGGCTTCGAGGCTCACTTCTCGTTTCGCCTCTTCGTTCTCCGTATCACGTATCTGCCGCATCAGGTTCAGACGGTCGGCAATCATGATAAGGATGACGCGCATGTCTTCAGCGAACGAGAGTAGCAGGTTGCGGAAGTTCTCGCTCTCGATGACGGGATTCTTTTTGTATAGTTCCTGTACGCGTTCCAGTCCGTGCAGGATTCGAGCCACCGATGGTCCGTATTCCGTCTTAATCTGTTCGATGGTCAGGATTTCCTGTTCCACGCTGGAGCGGAGCATGATGGCCAGCACGGCATCGCGTCGCAGCCCAATCTCTTCCACCACCATCTTGGCCGTTTGCAGGCCCAGCAGTATGGGGTTGAGGTTGAACACGTCGCGCTGCACCAGTCCTTCCTCAATGCTCTTCAAGATATGCTGGCGCAGTTTCTCTTCGTCACCCTTCTCAAGGGTGTCGGCCAGCATAGTCCTCAGTTCTGCATAGAGTCCGAGTGATGCTTCCTTCTCTTCGACCGTAAACAGTTTTCCTTCCGTCATCTCTCTACGTATGGTCTGTTTTCTCCTTCTCGCCTTCTGTCAGATTTTCTCCAGTGCCTGCTTGATATCGTCGAGGATATCGTCCGCGTCCTCTATGCCTACTGAGAGGCGAATTAGGTCTGGAGCCACGCCTGCTTCGCGCAGTTGCTCGTCAGAGAGCTGGCGATGGGTATGGCTGGCAGGGT
>Ga0247611_10009171_pt1 | contig 11978 bp, 13 predicted proteins | sample 177DNAGHGhighgp2_FD_192422 | JGI IMG/M metagenome (GOLD analysis project Ga0247611, IMG submission 192422) | Sheep rumen microbial communities from Palmerston North, Manawatu-Wanganui, New Zealand - 1770 DNA GHGhigh gp2 | ecosystem: Host-associated > Mammals > Digestive system > Stomach > Rumen... | reverse complement strand
CCATGCATCCATACTTCTATTTGCTGAACATCAATCATGGCGAACACGTTTTGCGGGTTTGGTTTGGGCTAACATATCATCCATCGTAGCCCATGACTGCGAGGCAAAAAGCGCATTAAAATCGCTCATGCAATCCAATGCAAATGCTATTTGCAGCAGCCCCGAAAAAGCAATTTGTCCTTTCGTCTCAAAGAGCCTATAGGTAGATAACGGAATCCCTGCCTTCTGCGCCAGCTCCACTTGGGTTAACCTTAATGCCAACCTGCGCTGTTTCACACGACTTGCCACCTCCTGAGCAACCGATAATGGAGTATCAAAAGCATCTATCATACACTTTACGATTTAAATCCGCTGCAAAGGTACAACTTTTTTTTGAAATACGCAAATATAAGTGCTAAAATATTAGCAGTTAGGTCGATTTTTTGCGATAAGTGCTAAAATATTAGCAGTTAAGGATGGTTATTTTATGCGATCATTGCGGCAACGGAAGTGGAGTGTAGGGGTGTGATGTGCTTAATCATCTCGCGTCTTTTCTTGGGGTGAACGGGCGAGAGATAGAGTTGGTACACACGATGCCCTTTATAGATGGTGTGGCCGGTTTTTGTTTGCGGACGACAAATGACCCAAAAGCCCCATTTCTCCGCCTCGGGAAGGGTGTTTAAGCGACCTGTTGCCACAAAGGAATTGTCGATGTAGAAGATCACTTCTATCGCCATGCGCGAAGAGCGTTTACGGCGATGTACGATTTCCGCCCCGAGTGCGTCTTTGAGGCGGAGGTAGAATTGGTATAATATGGGATGTATTTTGCAGTTCATTCGTTGGTTTTGACGTATAAAATTCAAAATCACGGGATAATATACATAGTATATTATAGGTATGTGTATGATACGTTATTGGTACGGTGCGCCTACGGAGCAAGTCCTTTGCGGATTGTACGCGAGGGATCTCGAATAGTTCTGACCGCAAAGGTACGAAAAAAAAATGACATATACAAATATTAGAGAGCAAGAATGTAAGAAAAATGCATTTTCTGAGGAAACGGACACAAAAAGGTGGGTAAAGGGGATAAGGGAGCGGTGGATAAAATCCACCTGTAAGGAACAAACGCTTTGAACCAGAATAAAATTTCCGGAAATGAACGAAGAGAGCGGGCAATTAGATTGCCATGAAACAGAAGAAAAAACTCCCGAAGGTTAAACTTCAGGAGTCAAAAGAGAGTGCAAATGTGATAATAGATTTTATTTGGTATTCTTTGATGCTCTATAAAGGGCTACGCTATACCAACAAAGCATAATTGTGGGTGCGATGTATTTAACCCAAGTCTTTATTGCCCCGGAATTAAGGCTCAATACGTACTCCCGACCACATAACAACGAGATACCCGAAGCGGCTTCTAATATCATGGGTAATGCAAGTAGAATGATTGCAATAATGAGCATGCCCCGATGGGATGTATGTGAAGTTTCTTCTAATGTTTGTTTTCTAAGCATAAAGAGCCAAACAATACCGGTAATTAAAAGAATAGCACGCCAATAGATAGACGGGAATAAGTATGGCATCAGCCTTACGATTCGGTGGGTATAAAGCGGAGATAATAGTAATGTACCTATTAGCGCGACAAACAAACCGATTGTAAGATAGCGGAATGACTTGGAGGCATTTGGAGCTGGACGGTATTTCCACACGCAAACACCAGCAAGGATGAGGCTAACCGGCATGATGTCGAAGATCAATCGCTCGCATATATCGGTCCACAAATCATAATGGTACGGCGTCGGACATAACTCGCTGAGCGCGTAGTGCGTCAGCACATAAATCGTGTACACAATCATGCCGATTGCGGCGATGAGAATCGTTGTTTTGAAATTGTGTTTCATAATAGTAAATAATTATTTTGTCATTATTCGTTCTGCGATGCGGCGAACGGTTCCACCGCAGTCTACTCCAGCACTATATACACCTTTGGGATTACCAAACATCACTAAGCAAGTATATTGCGGTTTCTCCTCCGGGAAGATGCCCACAAAAGAAATAACATGCTTATGCGGATTTTTGTCTATCGTCACTGTGCCTGTTTTACCCATGATTGCGACCTTGTCACTTTGTGCTCTATCATAGATAATATCATCGCCGCACTTAGTAACAGATGCCGTACCGAGGTCGTTGTTCCAAACACAATCGTGCAAGCCTTCTAACACCCCGCTTGACTCCACATGCCATTCTTCAGGGAATAATCCGTGCGTCAAACAATGGTACAACAAAGTAATATGCTCAGGTGTTGTGATGACATCCGTACCTGTGATGGAAGCGAACTCACTCCATTGACAAAACTGGTTGGAATCGCACCCCAATTTATTTAGATAATGTTTGAAGTTTTTTACGCCATTCCCCCTTAGCCAGGTAGATGCCAATAATGCTCGACCTGCTCCTTGATAACTACTGGTTGCGATGATATCGCGTACGCGTAATATCGTATCTCTTGGATGACTATCAACAATCTCTCTGTTCCCCCATGGACACCATCCTTTCTTATGGACGGGAACTGCGAATGAGCTATCGACAAAACTGGTTGCGGAAGTCATAAGCAAAGAGAACGGCATAAATAGAGTACCTATTGCCTGTTTATCTGTTAAATGATAATGCGTAGTAGTACTATCATACACCTCGTAACCGGTGATGCCCTTACCTCGCTCATTGAGGACTATCGCACAAGCCCAATCCGCCTGATTGATTTTAATGCGAGCATCAACTTCATCCATCACTATTTGCTGAATATCTGTGTCGATGTCCGACCAGACAATATATTGTCGCTCTAATGAAGGTTGCGATGATTGCGAAGAATGATTGTTGCAAGAAGCAAACGTAATTGCGAGCACTGCTGTAAGCGCTATGGTAATAAATGGTCTCATTGTTCTAATTGTTTAGGAAGTGAATAAGATATGACGCGGATGGTGGTTGTGATAACAAAAGCAGCCACGCTCCACAAAAATACAAAGCCAAGGCTGTCAAAGGCGCTACTTGGAGAGCCAGTGCTCTCACATATGCCAACGATTACGCCCGCAATAAGACCGCCTATTGCAAGAACTTGGCAAACGACATTAAAAATCTTATACCCTCGAGGATTAGGCAATTGACGGAAAGCCATAATGGAGAGCATGATCCATGAGATAATGCAGGATATACCAAGAGTGCAAAAACTAATGATAGATAGCATCTGGAGGAGCTGATACTTGGTGTCATTATAAATGCCCATGTGATAGTGGCGAATATAATAATCTTCATGAGCAGGTACAAATATAAGGCAAAGGGCACAGGAAAGTATGGCTAAGCCAACCACAACGAGTGTAATTGAGCGATTACGATTGAAAGAACCTTCGTCATATGAACCGGGAGTACAATGACTATTGCGCGTGGTATTGATGGCTTTGATTTGTGGAAATACAAAATGTACAAAAACCAAAGTCGGAGCAATCCATCTCACCCAAGATTTGATGGAACTCGAAGCAAAACATAGTACATAACCTGTGCATATGCATGATATGCCCGAAGCGATTTCAAGAACCATAGGGAAAGCGAGCGCGAGCATTGCAAAAATCAGCGTCACCAGATACGAACGCGGCGAGGCTTCTTCTAACGGTTGATTCCTTAGCATAAAGAGCCAAACGATGCCGGCAACAAGTATGAGCGCACGCCAATAGATAGAAGGGTAGATATGCTCCAAGCCTGCAATGTAAACTGTGTATAATGGCGAGAATAACAGAGTGCCAAACATTGCCACAAAGAGGCACACTGTGAAGATGCGGAAGGGCTTTGATGCATTGGGGACAGGACGGTTTTTCCACAAGCCAACACCAGCGAGAATGAGACTAACCGGCAGGATGTCGAAGATCAATCGCTCGCATATATCGGTCCATAAATCATAATGATAAGGAGTTGGACATAACACGCTGAGCGCGTAGTGCGTCAGCACATAAATCGTGTAAACAATCATGCCGATTGCAGCAATGAGAATCGTTGTTTTGAAATTATTTTTCATAATATTGTGTGTTTAAATTATTCTTTAATTATCCCTCTCCGTTTGAGTTCAAAGAAGCATTCTTTTGTGGCTGTGATATCAGCAAGGGCATCGTGAGCGCCCTCGAAGTCTCTGTTGAATAGTTTGTGATATAACTCTTGTAGAGAAGGCCATTTATAGCCGCCGAAGTATGTATTCGGATTTGGTATCGCACAGAAATTCGTAGTAGTTTTCATTGTGCAGGTACATGGTTTGTCCATGAGAGCATTAAAATCCATCCCCAGCCGACAAAGCTCAGCGCCTACGACATGTTGATCGAAATCAATATTATGTCCTACAACATGTTCGGCTAAAGATAAGTCAGTAGCGAACTCCTCTAATACATCTTTTAATGGCAAGCCTTCACGCTGTGCTCGTTCGGTAGTTATACCATGTACCGCCACAGCATCAGCAGGGATTGAGAATCCATCCGGTTTTATGATAACTGATTTCTTCTTTAAAACATTACCTTCTTTATCTGCTATTATCCATGCTAATTGCACCAATCGAGGCCAGTTGGATAAATCTATAACTGGAGCCTTATACTTTAGCGGCTTGCCAGTTGTTTCTGTATCATAGAATAATATCGAGTCTTGGAATAATTCTTGCCGTTGTTGCTCTAGCAATAATCGTTGTTCGTACTCCTCGCGCAGAGCAGTTTGGGCGGTTTTGCGGATTATTTCGGCATAACTCTGTAGCCCTCTCATATTGCAGAATCTTTCTATTGAGTCAATAGGAACAACTATGTTCTGCAAATTACTATCACTAGAAAAAGCCCATTGCTCTACCCATGTATCCCTATTCAGGATAGTTAATGAGGTTAAATTATTGCATTCGTGGAATGCGAATTCTCCTATGTGAGTAACACTATTAGGAATAGTCAACGAGGTCAAACTCTTACAGCCAGAAAATGCCCAATTCTCTATTCTTTTTACGCTGTTTGGTATCACAAGAGAAGTCAAACAGGAACAACCACTAAATGCATTTTCTCCTATTCTCTTAACGCTATCCGGTATAATGATAGAAGTTAAATTATTGCATTCATGGAATGCATATTCTCCAATATCCGTAACACTGTCTGGGATAATTATGGAGGTTAAACGTGCGCAACCACTGAAGGCTCCCCTCCCTATACTTGTGATATTGTGTGAGATTATAACCGAACTTAAACCGGTACAACCAGAAAAAGCATAATCTCCAATGCTCGTAACACTATCCGGAATAATGATGGAGGTTAAACTGGTGCATTTGAGAAAAGCATACTCTCCTATGTCCATAACGCCATCCGTAATCTCAATAGAGGACAAACTAGTACACCTATTGAATGCACTTTCTCCTATTCTCTTAACGCTATCCGGGATGATGATAGAGGACAAACAAGTACACCCAAAAAATGCTGAATCACCTATATTCGTAACACTTTTAGGAATAATAGTATTCTTGCATCCTGTGATTAATGTTCTTGTAGAGATCTCTATAATTGCGTTGCAATTATTACGACTATCATAAATTGCATTCTCATTTTCTACGATGATATTAGATAAGTTACTGCAACCGCCGAAAGGATTTCCTTTTATGCTTGTTGTATCTCTACTAGGAACAACTACCATAAATCCACACCAGCCATCATAATCATTAAATGCACCATATCCAACTTCTTTTACACTCTTGGGGATAATAATAGAGGTTAAACTGGAGCATCCGCAGAAAGCGTCGTAACCTATTCTTTTAATGCTGTTAGGAATAATCACAGTAGTCAAGTTACTACATCCAGAAAAAGCCAAATCACCTATACTTGTTACTCCATATGGGATTGTAACATTTTTTAACCCAGTACATCCGTGAAAAGCACAATCGCCGATACTTTTAACGCCACTAGGAATACTCACTGATGTCAAACCAGGACGATTTTCAAAAGCAAAATTTCCTATATACTTAACGACATCTGGGATAATAAAATCTCCTCGGAATTTTTCAGGACAAACCACAGAAGTAGGAAGATTGCTCACATATGCTCGTCCTCCTCCGCGCTGCCTTAGGAAGTCTTCTATAGATCTAGATGGCACAAATGACGGGATATCTACTTCCTTATATTCATTGATTGTTAACACACGCAATTTTATTTCCACACCACCTCTGTCCGTATTTATAGGAGAATCCACCCCGAATCCTTGTTCTCTACTTGTATTTTGGAAGGCGAAAGGCCTGTTTACAAGACATCTCCCATCGTTCATTATTGTAATGGGAAACTCTCCGTGATAGCAATTAAAGCGTTGTGCATTAGGATCTATTTTAACATTACCTTCTAACTTTATATATTTTTGAACTAAATCAGGTCTATCTTTGCATTTTCCATAGTAAAATCCCCGAAAATTATCAATATCAAATGATATCATATTGACTTGACCATTATTTACTACGCATGCAGCAAAAACACAATTAGACTCATTACCCCGAAAATCTTTTTCCAAATGGACAAATTGAGGGGGCACATAATATACCTCAGCGAGCATTCTCCGCTTGCTCTCATAAATACATTTAGGCTTAAAATCTTTTATAAAAGCCTCACCAACAATGCATTGAGGATCATACTGAAGTCTAAAATTAAAAAATGATTTGTCAACCATAATATTACATTTTACATTTATAGTAACGATTAGTATCAATGCTAAAGTCAATACATCAAAACTAATGTAATTTTATATATTTGAGGTGTTTTCTTTCATGTTACTTGGAATTTATTTGCAATCATCATCGACGCCATATTTATCAAAGTATGCCATATAATAACTATAACGTTATTTATTTGATTTTATATTTATTAGGGGCAAACAAATTGTGTGAATATTGAATGTCCAAGCATTGCAACTTTTCTCGTAAGGGCATATCATAAATACTTTTGTACACTTGTCTCGCAGTTGCTGGTGGAATCATCCTGTCGGCGATTTCTTTAGCGGTTAGATGCACATTGGGGTGTGCGGCTAATACTCTCATCACTTCTCCGCGCAAAGTTTTCCTTCTTACCATATAGATCTGCCTATTCTTAACGCATAATGTACTATGCAAATTGAACAACCGGATTAATCCCTTGCGATTCGAAAAAATAATGTTTCAACTTCATTACACGCATGTTTATAGATAAAATTGATTCAGCATTCTCGCCCATACATTGTAATTCTGACTCCTTCATGGATAATAGATGTTTTGTAAGTTCATCATACGTTTCAGGAAGCGAAAGGACTTTTTGAAAATCACAGATAAAATCATCAAGCAACGGATTTTGATAAATACTAATCCCATTACTCAATGAATCTAACAGTATATTATCGAAGGCATCAAACATTTTTTTCATAAGAGCCAATCTAGTTTTAATTTTTTCTTTATCGGATTTTAGGCATATTCCTATTATAGCGCGTAGTCCGCCAATAGTATTATCGAGGGATCTCTTCTAAAATGCTCACGCTATCTTTAAATGCTTTCATCAGCCTAAAATACTCTTTCTTTCCTGTAGGTACGATAACTTCTCGCAAATTGTCACAGCAGAGGAAAGCATTCTTTTCTATACTTGTGACACTATCAGAAATCCTAATCGTAATTAATTTGTCGCAGCCACAAAAGGCATAATACCATATTGCTTGTACATCATTCGGGATTTCATACTTTTCCCCCTTTCCCGCCGGGTAATGCAATAAAATGTATGGGTGTTTACAAAACAAAACTCCATCAATCGAACAATAGTTTGAGTTGTTAGCATCAACGACAATGGCAGTTAGATTACTGCAATCCATAAATGCCTTTGGACTAATTTGTCTTACAGTGCTTGGCACAATAATCGAAAACAGGTTGCTACAGCCAGAAAAAGCTTCATCCCAAATCCGCGTTACTCCATCTGGAATGGCAATGTTTTTTAAGTTCTTACACCCAATAAAAGCGCCATGTCCAATAGATGAAAGTCCTTGGTTCAAATTAACGGAATCAATGTTCTTGCAGCCACTAAAAGCACAAAATGCAATTTCCCTTACACTATTTGCGAATTGAATAGATGTTAAATATGCGCATGCACTAAATGCACCCGCATATATTGTTATTACTCCATCAGGAATAATGTATTGAGATGTGTTTTTTCCGTTGGGATATTTTATTAATATTGTTTGATCCTTAGAAAACAATACACCATCAATTGAACAATAATTTGGATTATCTACCACGACATCTATGGAAGCAAGGTGACTGCATCCAATAAAAGCATCATCGCCAATAATCGTAACACTATTGGGAATACTTAAAGCAGTTAATCCTTGGCAATTTTCGAAAGCCCCTTCTGCTATGCATGAGACGCAATCAGGAACTTCGTACGCTCCTTCAAAATTTTCGGGACAACGAATTAGTATGCTAAAATCGTCGTTGTACTCAACTCGATCCATGTATGATATGCGTGCCATAATTATTTATCGATAAGTGATTTTGAAACAAATTGATTTAGGAACTTATTGAACATATTAACATCTCCTGTATGATAATAAAAATGCGCCATATGCAAAAGACCGACATCCCACGTCTTTACTTCCTTGCCAGTTGAATATTTATGTTCTTTCTTGAATTTATAGATTATATTAGCGATATCATCCCATATAGAATTATCCGATAGTTCTACAACGTTTTGTTGAATAAAATCTTTAACCGCTTGCAGCACATCCTCCTGGTTACAATACGCATTCCAAAGTAAGCAAAGAGAATTTTCTAATTTTTGTGTCATAATTCTTCATTTTTTAAATTGTTTCTCTACTCTCTTATGACATTTTTGTGCAAAAGGTAACCGCAAAATGGGGAAATAATAATAAACAGCAATCTTTATACGTTAAACACCTTTGCGGGCGCAAAGGTACAACTTTTTTCTGACATACACAAATAAAACTGCAAAAAATCACCGGAGGTAGCTACTAAACAACCAAAAGAGACCAGATGCCGGATGGTATCCGGCGTAAGGAACGAACGTTTTGAACCCACATAAAATTGCGGGAAAAGGACGAAGAAAGACCAGATGCCGGATGGTATCCGGCGTAAGGAACGAACGCTTTGAACCCGCATAAAATTGCGGGAAAAGGACGAAGAAAGACAAAATGCCGGATGGTATCCGGCGTAAGGAACAAACGTTAAAAGAAGGATGGGACTATAAAGCAGCACAGATATCTTCTGCTATCTTGTTCATGGCAACGCAATCGGTGCGGGTGACGTGGTGTTTGTCCGGGTCGTACGGCCAGGGAGAGAGGATTAGTAGACGGCCTTCGGCGACGGCATCAAAAAGAAGGTCAGAGGGTTTGAAATAATCACCAAATCCGTTATCGGCGATATAGATGATGGGGTGTTTTTCCTTGAGGAGTACATGGAGCACCTCTTGTTCATGCTGAGAGATGAACGGCGAGACCATAACTGTGCCTTGACGAGCGGCAAAAACACAGCCGTTCTTGTAATCACGAAGAGGCTGATCGTAGCCGTGCTGTTCAGCATCTTGCACCCACATACTGCGGACGTGGACGGGGCTATAACGGTTATATTGAAGGAGAGCGATATTCCCTACGGCGTTGTAGTTTCGATCGGCAATAACGATGTCGGGCTGTACGCAGAAGAAGCCAGGCTTGAGACGCTTGGTAGCGAGGCGTTGCGGATTCATCTGGACGTAACGAATCATCGATTGGAGTTGCCCTTTGCGGGACAACGGGCGAACAAAAGGTATTTCGGTAAAGAGCGGCGAATCATATTCGCCTGTAACGGACGAACGTTTAGAAGAGATAGACCGAATAGTATTCGGATTAAACGACAAACGTTTTTCTTCTGAATAGGCGCGACCTAGTTTTTTGGCGGCTTGCCAGAGACCACGAATAACAGTCATAATACCGTACGGCATGGCACGCTGAACATGAACGACAATATGGAGATGATCCGGCATGAGATAGAACTGCAAAACACGGATTTCCGGATAGTGCTCATGCCAGTGAATGACACATTGAACTAGGTCCTTGCCAAGGGGAGACTCGTTAATATATGCTTTGACGGGATCATCGCCAGGAATAACGAGTTCTCCGAGCAAGGGCTGGCGGCTGGTAACGGTGAGCGTCACATGGTAAATACCTATGCCCTTCCATGCCGTGCCACGTTCTTGCCAATGCCAGTGTTCCTCCATCGTTCTGAATTTTGGAGCAAAGGTACGAAAAAGTTTTGATATATGCAAATATTTTGGCACGGTTATTGTATTTGGTATAGAAACCGGTTTATTTAAGGTGCAAAAAAGAGTATTAACCCGTTAAAATGGAGGGCAAAACTATGAAAGCAAAAAGATGGTTAGCATTGGCGGTAGGTGCCATGCTGGTAATGAACATGAGTGCGCGAGAAGTAAGGCGATTTGAAGGCAAAGGCAAGGGCAAACCGACAAGGATGGAGCAAAAGTTCGTGCGTTGCGAGCGGTGCGGTAAGATGATCGATTTGCGTAAGGAGGCACGATTCAGGGAGTTCCGCAAAGGCGAATTCCGCAGGGAAGAGTTCCGTAGAGGTGAATTTAAGCGAGGTGATTTCCGTGGAGCGGAGTTCAAGAAACATCATCGGCATCACGGACGTCGATAAAAAAAGGCAGCCAAGTGCTGCTTTTTTTGTGTACAAAAAACGCCAATATGCAAACTGTACTTGCAAAAAGAAGAAATTTTGCACTTTTATTCTTAAAAATTTGTATAAATACAAAATTTTTCGTACCTTTGCGGGCTGATTCGTCCGAGGGACGTTAAACAGTTAAATTGTTAAATCGTTAAAACGTTTAAAAATACATATACAATTATGAGCAAAGTTACAGTTGTTGGCGCAGGAAACGTAGGTGCTACGTGCGCAAATGTGTTGGCCGTTAATGAGGTAGCCAACGAAGTATGTCTGATTGATATCAAAGAGGGTTTTGCTGAGGGCAAGGCCATGGATATCATGCAAACCGCTCAGTTGATGGGCTTTGACACCATCGTAGAGGGTGTGACGAATGATTACAGCAAGACTGCAGGTTCTGATGTGGTTATCATCACTTCCGGTCTGCCGCGTAAGCCGGGTATGACCCGTGAGGAGTTGATCGGTGTGAACGCAGGTATCGTAAAGAGCGTTTGCGACCAGGTGCTCAAATACAGCCCGAACGCTATCCTCGTTGTGGTTTCCAACCCGATGGATACGATGGCTTATCTGACCCTGCACGCTCTCAAGTTGCCGCGCAACCGCGTGATCGGTATGGGTGGCGCACTCGACAGCGCACGTCTGAAATACTTCCTGAGCCAGGCTCTGAAGTGCAACGCAAACGACGTAGACGGTTTCGTGATCGGTGGTCACGGTGACACAACGATGATTCCGTTGACGAGCTACACGACCTACAAGGGTATCAACGTAAGCGAGTTCCTCTCGAAAGAAGAGTTGGAGAACGTCGTTAAGAGCACGATGGTTGGTGGTGCTACGCTGACCGGTCTGCTCGGTACGTCCGCTTGGATGGCTCCGGGTGCAGCTGCTGCTTCGGTAGCAGAGGCTATCATCAAGGACCAAAAGAAGATGATTCCGTGTTCGGCAGCCCTCGAGGGTGAGTACGGCATGAAGGACATCACGATCGGTGTTCCCTGTATCATCGGTAAGAACGGTATCGAGAAGATCCTTGAGCTGAACATCAGCGACGAGGAGCGCGCTAAACTGCACGAGTCTGAGGCTGCAGTACGTAAGACTACGGCAATCTTAAAGGAACTGAATGTCCTTTAACCATTAACCGTTAACCATTAACCATTATTATATGGATCTATTTGAAAAATGTGACCATTTTGAGACGCTGAAGCAGGTTCGCAAGCTCGGCATCTACCCGTATTTCCATGAGTTGGAAAGCCGTCAGGCACCGGTAGTGCAGATGGAGAACCACCGC
>Ga0247611_10009169_pt1 | contig 11981 bp, 14 predicted proteins | sample 177DNAGHGhighgp2_FD_192422 | JGI IMG/M metagenome (GOLD analysis project Ga0247611, IMG submission 192422) | Sheep rumen microbial communities from Palmerston North, Manawatu-Wanganui, New Zealand - 1770 DNA GHGhigh gp2 | ecosystem: Host-associated > Mammals > Digestive system > Stomach > Rumen... | reverse complement strand
CACCCTTTGCGAGACTGACTGGAACGTCGACAAGAGGGAGCTCAACGAGGGTATGGGAAGGCTCGCCAATGTCGTCGCCGAGGCTTACGTGACTGTGGGTGAGGGTGCCGGGAAATATCTCGGGACCGAGAACGACAGGCTTGACGGCGCCCTTGAGTTCATCGCCGAGAACAAGGTCGGGCAGGGCAACATCGTCAGGTACAGCGAGGCAGTGAAGGTCATACGCGAGGCGGCCGAGAAGAACGGGAACATCGCCGACAGCTTCAAGAAGGAGACCGACCTTGACAAGACCATTGAGGACCTCGTGGCCAAGTACAGCAAGGACGAGTACACCGACGCCGAGGAGAAGGACATGCTCACCAACCAGATAGCCAGGAGCGGCGACGAGGAGACCGTCTTCATCAAGAAGAAGACCGAGTGTGTCGATTCCCTTGACGAGGCCATAAAGAGATACAGCGACGGCAACCATGAGGAGGAGCTGACCACTTTGAGAAGGATACATGAGCAGGTGTCCGCGAAGACCTACAACCCCGAGACAATCGGTCCGGATATCTGCAATTTCGTTGAGATGAGCAAATTGTTTGAGTAATGAGGGTGATTTTGACAGAGGAGCAGCTGCGACAGGTTATCCAGGAGCAGGTCATTGAGGAGAACATCATAAGTTCGCTCCTCGGTTTGAATAATCCCAACAAGATAATAAGGAAACTTGTCATAGCCCTCATGCTCGGCACGATAACGTTCGCGGCGCTGCCCGGGATTGTGGACAGGCTCGGCCAGGAGAACCAGGCTGTTGAGAAGGTCGGGGAGGAGAACCTCATTGACAAGATAAAGAAACTTTGGCAGAATATGAAGGACAAGAACTCGCAGGTGACTGACCGGATGAGAGCGGACGCGGTTGACCCTAATCTCCAGGAGAAGGTCAAGGCACTCAAAGCGTATATGGAGACAGCCGCGAAAAACCAGAGGTATGACCCCAATACTATCCAGATTTCACCGGAGGCGATGATACGGGCTTGCAACCAGACCAATTTTGACCTTCCCCTGCTCATAGCCCAGGCCCATCTTGAGAGCTGCTTCGGGTTGACACCCAGGGCGAGAAGGACCAACAGCGTGTTCTCCGTCGGCTCCTATGACAACGGTAAGAACACGGCGGCATACAGGACACAGGACGACTGCATACTTCCGTACATTAATCTCATGAAAAACGATTATCTTGTTGACAAAACGGTCAATGACATCCTCCAGCCGGGAGCGTTCGTGAACACCAAGAACATGCGTTACGCCTCGGACAAGAACTACGAGGGAAAGGTGAGGAGCATAAGGAACAAGATAATCTCAAAATATCCCGTTTTGGCGTCCTAAAAAAATAAACCCAGGTCTTTCAAACCTGGGTTTTGTGTCATCTTACGTAAATTAGAAGGTCTTCCGTGACCGGGACTCTCAGTTTTCCGGCTGAGGGGTAATCAACCCCCTCCTCAATGACATCGCCTTTGAAGTCAATGTCAAACCAACCCTCATAGATGCCGGGTTTCGCCGTGTCCCTGGTTTGCCAGTCATATTCCACAACATACTTGTCTTCACATCCCTCTGTGTCGGCATTTTTAATGACCGCCTTCGCCTTTGAGACCTTAAGAATCCCGGTCTCAATATCCTTCATTGAAAAGACAACATCTGAGTCCTGCAAGGCATTGTTTATCTTGGCTTTATGGAAATCATAACGCCCGTCCTCAATTAACTCCATACGAAGTGCCGGGTAGTTCGAACCGGCCTTGATAAAAAATTCCTGCATAGTGCCACTTTTCAGTATAAATAGTTAGTTCTTTGTTTTACTTAACGCGAACCCGTTCTCTTTCAAACTATATTCTATCTTATCCAGTACCGTTTTCGTATATTTGTCCCAATTATCAGTTATCTCACTGAAAGTCAAGTCGTTTTTGCTCTGGCGAAGATAGTACTGGAACGAAAAATAGGTCTTTTTGCCGACTTTCATGCGTTCATCGGCGACGTCAATGTTCGCGATGAAATTCTTCTCCAAATTTTTTGTCTCACAGGTAATCCTCATAATTCCCTGGCTCATAGCGCGATACACCTCGTCAATCCTATCTTTGAATGGTGTCTCGTCTTCGGTCGGGGTAATAAATGTCCCGCCCTCAACATAAAAAGTTGTCGGCCTCTTCTTATTTATGGTTCCAATCTTTAGCTTGAAATACGGGTTCTCCAGGGTCACCTCGCTGCAAATATTCTTCTGCATAACATTTTTGTTTTGACAGTTAAATATAAGGGAAAAAGCCCGGAAGTCAAGCGCGATATGGGAGACGGAGAAAAGGGGACATATGTACACTAGTCCCCTGGCGGCTAACCTTGTGACCCCGCGTTACGGGATTTGGGCAACTGCCGCTCTCGTTATATAAATAGCCGCGGGGGACAAAAAAACGGGAAAATATATTTCCGGGCTTTAAACTATTTATGGGTGAAGATTAAACGCGAGATGGTCAGACATATATTTTTAGACAAGACAAACACCATAACGAAGGGCTCGCTCTGGAACACCGGGCTCAACCCGATACTTGAGATAAACTACGGCAAGGAGCTCTCCAGGGGACTCATCCATTTTGACGTGGATGAGATAGCGGCGCTGATAGCGGACGGGACGTTCAGTGACCCGGAAAAGCTCCGCTGCACGCTGAAGATGACAAACTGCGCCTCAGTGGACGGGCTTCCCTACGACAAGGAGATACACCACAGGGCCTCGGAGCCGGTTGAGAGGGCGACATCGTTTGACCTCGTCCTTTACAGGCTCCCGCAGGACTTTGACGCGGGAAAGGGCTTTGACTACGCCGGGGATTTCTGGCTGAGGGACAACCACAGCAGGGCTTACGTGAACATGGCGTCAAACTGGTACTACGCGAAGAGGGCGAGGTGCTGGAAGGTTGACAGCGACAAGATGATTCCCGACGACTACGGGAGGCTCGAGCTTGACCGGAACCATCCCTCGTACTTTTACCGGTACGTGATGTCGGGTGACACCGAGGTCAGGGAAAGGGTTGACATAGAGGGCGGGGTGTATTCCCACGCCGAGCTGGTTGGGGAATACAACAAGTATCTCGCCGGGGAGGAGAGCATCGTCGTCGGGACCCAGCATTTTGACTTCGGCGCCGAGAACCTTGAGATTGACGTGACGAGTTACGTGCTGGACAGCATAGCGAGCGGGGAGAACTTCGGGCTCCTCCTGGCCTACATACCCCATCTTGAGAGGACCAGGCTCAATGTCCAGCAGTACGTGTCCTTCTTCACCGACCTCACGAACACGTTCTTCCATCCTTATGTGGAGTGTGACTATTGTGACCCCATAGCCGACGACAGGGCGAATTTCTGCCTCGGGAGGAAGAACAGGCTTTACCTGTACGCGAACATTGACGGTGAGCCCGTCTCGCTTGACGAGGGTGTCAAATGCTCCATAGACGGGAAGGAATATGAGGTCCACCAGGCCAGCAAGGGTGTCTATTATGTTGAGCTGACTCCCGACCCCTGCGATTTCGCGGCCGAGACGATTCATTACGATATCTGGTCAAACCTGTCCCTCAACGGCGAGCCGATAAGCGACATTGAGCAGGAGTTCGTGGTCAACGACATGAGCGGTTTCCTCTCGGTCGGGAGCGAGTCCGCGGGGCCCGACAGGACAGTTCCGCAGGTGAGCGGGATAGACGACGCGGAGGAGATGACAAGGGGTGAGGTGCGCGAGGTCGTGGTTGATTTCCGCAAGGAGTACACCACGAACAGGAAGAGACTGCTTGACAAGGCCGAGTGGAGGCTCTACGTGAAGGACGCGGACAGGGACCTTGACGTCATATCGTACCGTCCCGTTGAGAGGGCGTTCCTCAACAACTTCTTCATAATCAACACCGGGGACCTTATCCCTAACGATTATTACGTGGACATAAGGGTCATGACCGGCCGGGAGACCAGGTACTACAAGAAAGTGCTCAGGTTCAGGGTCGTGAGTGACGTGACCAACAGGTACCAGTAAAAAAAGCCCTCCTTTTCCGGGAGGGTTTCTCTTTCTCAGTTGATTCTCACGTTGTCGCTCAGGGTCTTGTTGAGGTCGTAACTTGACACCGCGACGATATTGGGGTCCTGGCAGGGCGGCATGGTCGGGAACGGGTGTACGTGTGTCGCGAAAGCGGTCCTGAAAAGGTCAAGGAACTGGATGAGGATATCCCCGTAAGGCACCTGGTGCGCCTTCTCGACCAGCTCCCTCATAGCGGAGTCGGATATGAGGTTGTCCTTGTCCTCGGCCTTTCGGTCCTGGTTCTCCGTCACCGGTATCTCCTCTGTATCAGGGTCGTCAGACAATGTGCTTATGAGGTTGATTTTGTCGGCCACGATTGTCGCGGTGCTCTTGTAACCCTCCTTGAACACGTCGTTCTTGGGATAATATTTGAGGGAGATGAACGCGGGATTGGACGTGTTGTTCCTGGGGCCGCGCTCGTCAACGACCTTCACGCCCGCCTTCACGCGGACCTCCTCATCCTTAAGCTGTATGCCGGTGTCTTTCCGTCCCTCAATCGCGATATCCGCCGTGTTGGGGTACAGGGTCGGCTGGACGCCTTTCTTTCCCCTGGGATTCTCCTCCCATCCTATATAGCCGGTGCTTGTGATACTCAGCGCGCCGTCAGCGTCCTCCCTGAAAAGCTTGTCCTCCTGTGAGATGAGGGGCCCGACATAGAAACTGGGCTCGTCAAAATTACCCGCCGCCATTGATATGACGAGCACGAGCTCACCCACCTTGGGGCGCACGTGCAGCATCTTCGGGAGGAGGGGAATATACCAAGGCAGTTCCTTGTTTTCCCCTCTGATGTTATCGTAGACGGTCCTCACCTGAATCCTTCCGCCTCCGTGCGGGTCGTCAACGTTCGTGACTTTCCCGTATCTCATAACCAAACCTTCAGCCATATCCCTTAAAACGATGTCCTTCTTATTTTTTCCTCACTCTCAGCCTTGGCGTACTCACGGTCAAGGTCGTCCAGGGTCTCCTCAAGAGCCCTGATTTTGGCCTTGACGGCCTCATACTCGTTCTCAAGACTCAACTTGTATAACTTGAGCTCGTTGTTGCTCATCATCTTGCAATCTTTGGGTACCATACGCTCGTCTTCTTATCTTATTATTCCCCAGGCCAAAACATAATTCTTATTCGTGCCGATTAACGTGACCGGTCCTCCCGCGTTAGCGGATAAAAGCTGGAAAAGGATAGAGCCCGGGGGAAACACTATATTGCACACGCCGTCATCCTGCATGTTTGTCTTAAGGGTCTCCACATAATTGAAAATGAATCTTTTGAGAGTGTCGTCCTCAAAATTCCCCTTAATCTGGCTAGAGAAGGCGCCCGCGGCGGCGACAGCCGCGGATATGCCCGGCCGGCGCATGGCCGTGCACCTGAGAAGAATCCCCGGAATCGGCATCAGGGGTCCCCTCGCCTCACCCAAAAGGCCTGAGATTGCGTTTATGACTTCCGTTATCCCTAACATCACCTTATAATCCCGTGTCCTGACGCGTCATTGGTGTTGGTGCCCACAGCCGTGATGGGGCCTCCAGCGTTACCGCCGACAGCCTGAACCACAATGGACCCCGGGGGTATCACGCACTCAATCTTGGCGTTCTCCTTCAGCTCGTCCACTATGTTCTCCGTCAGGTTTATGACGAAGGCGTTGACCACGTTGTCCGTCCCGTCCGGCATTTTCCCGGTCATGATTCCAAGGCCCTCGTTATTGGATATCACCTCGGCCGAAATCTTGTCCTTGGAGATGCCTTTCCTCTGGATGGCCGTGGCGTAGACCATGTACCCGGCCAAGGCCACGAGAGGTTTCCTCGCGGCGTCCAGCGCGGAGTTCGTCAGCTCTATTATATCCTTTATGCCCATCCCGTCTATCTCTTTTTCGGCGTGTTGGCCTCGGGAATGATGTCGGCGTACCTGACATCGTCAATGCCGGTAATCGTCTTCCCGATTCCGAACCTCCTTATACATTCCAGTATCTGGTTCAGCAGCCGTATGTAATCGTTCAGCTGCTCAAGCAGGAGAATCCTGATAATCTCGTCAACAAGCTTTTTAAGCTCCCTTTTCACAATCTCCAGGAGGTACACCAGAATCATGTCCTTAATCTGAAGGATAAGCTTTTTGATAATGCCTGTGAGTTTGCGGAAAATGAAGTCCGTGATTAGCTCGTAATCGCGTTTGCCCAGCTCCTGGAGGTTTATCAGCCCCATCACGTCAAGGTTTATGCAGAAAAGGAGCAGGACCTGGGGTGAAAGGAGCATCCTCACGAAGGGTTTGACTATGGCCATCAGCAGCTGGGACAGGAAATTTGACTCAAACGACAGGTTGGCCGAGAGCTCCGTCTTGGTGATTCCGGTGCTTCCGGATGAGCCCGCCACCGAGTAGACGCCCCTTGTGAGCGTCGAGTGGACCTCGTTGAGCGTGGCTGCCGTGGAGACCGCGTTCATGGCGTCAACAGGAAGTCCCGATGGGTTCTGAATCGCGGGATTGCCGGCCGTGTCATATGGCTTGGCCCCGTATTTCTTCAGCTCCATCCTCTTGAGCGCCTCCGAGTAATCCTCGTTTGAGAAAGAGAAAAAGCTGTCGTCAATCTCCTTGTCGTCGGCGGTTATCGTGTTCAGTATGAGCGTTGACAGCCTCGCGTCAATAATCTCGTCACTCAATGACAGGTTGAATTGAACGTCCGGAATGGGGCATATACCATTCAGCTCATACAAAAGGTTCATAATCAAGGTTTTCCAGTTGAAAATCTTGATACTCTTAAGATAATCGGAATTGAACTTGTAAATCGTCCTCGTTATCTTGAACTCCTTGCCGAGCGCCTTTTTCGTCGTGAGGTACCTCTGGGCGGGAAAAGTCACTATGAGATGCTCAAGCGCGCCGTAGTTCTCGCTGGGCTCAAACTGGAGTATAGGGTAAAGGTCCTTGACCTCCTTGCCGTTCTTCTCAAACTTGAAATCCCCGGTCTCGTCCATCTGCCACGAGGTCCTTGACGAGAGCCAGTTGTTCCAGTCCTCGGCGGTTAACCTCGCCGTATCGCTTTTCCTCGCGTTAATCCTTCTTGAGTCCCACGCCATCTTGTTGTACTCATACATGGTGTGCTCGTCAGCCGTGTCTTGGCGTGTCTCGTCAAAGTTGTCGCCGCGGTTCGCCACGTACCAGATGAAGGCGTTCATGTCCTTTGTCTGGTAAAGGCTCTCGGCGGTGAGCGCGGGTCTCTGGACATACACGAACTTTCTCGGCGGTTTCTCCCCCTCCTTGACCTTGACCTCCGAGGGGACGCTCGCGACTTTTCTCAAGGACCTCCTCTCGCTGTCGGAAAGCGTCTCTATGCCAACGTGGGAATATCTGTAGATGATATATCTGTCGGCGTTCCTCTCCTTCACGTCACCTTCCGTGGCTGTCGTGGCCTCCGGTGTCCCGTTATCCCTGGCGTAGCACGTGGGCTCGTTGATTGGGGTGTTGTAGAAATACACGCCGCTCTCGCTCACCGGGGACACATGCAGCGTGTTGCTGAAATCCAGGATATGGGTGGGAATGTTCAGGGGGGCTATTGTCACGTCCCCCGCCTCGCCGGCGTTCTTGTTCTTGTATATCTTGTCCAGCGCGCGTTTCGGTATGAACGGCGACACGGAGCAACTGAGGAAAGTGGTCAGTATGGAGGCTATGGTCACCTTGACCGCGTTCTCGAGTCTGGTGATAAAATTGCTCTTGTCCTCATTGGCCTCAATCATTGATATCCTGGACTCAAGACTGTTGAGAGCCCCGTGATATCCGCCCTCAACGGCCGCGGCGAGACCCGAGTCTCCCAGGACTATGTTGAGTATCTCCCTTGTCAGCCTTTCCTGGGTGATACCGACCATACGAAGGATATCAAGCACAAGGTCAAGGGCCGACTCATACTCCTTGGCATAGGGGGAGAGGTTACCGAGCAGTTTCTGTAGCTCGTTAACCTGGATAATCGTCTTGAAAGCCCCTATCTTCCCCAGAAGCTTGCTGGTGCTCATCTTATCTGTCCCTGGCACGTCCGTTGGTTTTTAGTCTCCGGTTATTGTTAGTTTTTGAGGTCGTAGGAATCCACGTCGTCACCGTCACCCCCGGCTATCTCGGCCCGCAGCTGGTCGAGGTCAAGCTTGGTGGCCTTGGCGAACTGCTGGTCGTTAAGGGTCCCCTCAATGTCCCCGTTGTGCTTGATAATCTCGCCCATGAACTTGACGAGCTCAACTTTCGTGGCGAGGGCCCTGTTCATGTCCCCGTGGTAGTCGTGCATGGCCTTCGCGTACTTGGCCTTTGAGTCAATGGACGCGTCCGCGAGGTTCGTGCTGCTGATGAGTTTGTTCATCTCGTTCTGCACCCCGACCAACTGCCGGCACGCCTGGTCATATATCTCCTGCAGGAGCTCCTCCACCTTCTCGGTCGAGTTCAGCCTGATTTTCACTTTCTTCTCCATCTCAAATCATTTCTTACCGATAAATAGTCAGGGCGTGTTTTTTAGGACTTGTCCTTGTCCTCGTCAATCATGCCCTTCTTAAGGATGTAATACGCGCTCTTGTACTTTCGCATGTTATCCCTCACCTCCTTGGTGGTCATCATGGTCTCCTCCCTGAGGAAATAGAGGACCGAGCTTTTCTGAAGCTTGTTGCTGCCGTCCACGTTGAGGATATCCTCCCAGCGGTCCAGCAGCTCCGTGAGAGCCAGCCCCACCTTCATCTCGCCTTCCGTGAGGAGATTCTTCTCGGGCTCGTTCATCATCCCCTTTATTTCCTTGGACACGGCGCGGATGAGCTCCTCAACCGCGGTCTTCTGCTCGTTCTCGGTGGCGTCAACATATCTCGGGTCACGCATGAAATCGTCAACCATGTCATCATACGGAAGGTTCCTCTGTTTGTTTTTTGTGTATTGTATATTCTTGTAAATCAAATAGTTCTTACATACGGTACCGCAATATGAGTACGCCTTGTAATGATGGAGCTCGAGCCTGTAGAGTTTGAAAAACGGCTCATCCTTCCCATCCTCGTCTTCCGGAATCTCACGGCACGGGTCCTTGAACACCCTGACGTATCTCGGCGAGTGCGCGTTGATGGTCTTCTTAATCTCCGCGAAACCGGCCTGGGTCAGGTCAACCGGCGCCTCGGGCGTCTCCCCTGAGATTTCCGCGTAGACCCACATCTCCGGCTTGAAGTTGTTTATCTTGGTCAGCAGATACGATATGGTGTCGTTGAACGTCTGCTGGAACTCCTCCTCGGGCACGAACAGCTTGTAGCGCCTTATGATTGACTCTATCATCTTGGTCAGGGCCGGGAGCAGGATTGTGTTGAAAATCCTGTTCTTCTCCTCGATGTCCCGCGTGGTGGTGTAGTCAACTATCGCCTGCTCCTCCTTCTCGTAAAAATAACCTTTTCTCTCCTTCGGTTTTCTTCCTCTTTTAGCCATCTTGTCGTAAAAAACATCAGTTTTCGCGACACTTTCTCATCTTCTTTCCTGTCCTAACCTGCAAAATAACAATGCACTTCCCGTTTACCTTAAAAGATGTAAGGGGGCCTCACGACCCCCTGTCCGTGCCATTCTTATTTTTCGTAAGTCTTCTTCCTGTCGGTCTTGTAAAGGTACTCCTTACGGGCCAGCTCAACCCAGAAGTCGCTCTCACGCTCGTCCATATCCTTGGCGTACTCGTCGGCGAGCGAGCCGGGCCTGTTCACGATATGGAAATAGCCGACCTTGGGGATGACGAAGATGTCCTTGCCCTTGTTTATCGCGCGGAGCAGGAACTCGTACCAGAACGAGAGTTTCATGCTCTCCTTCAGCCCCCCGACCTCAATGAAGTCCTTGGTCTTGAAGACACCTCCGGTGGTGTTGAAAATAAGGTAGTCCTGCAGGCACTCGTTGTCAAAGTAGCCGAGCCTCTCCGAGAAGGAGCTGGCCCACACGGCCTCGTTGACATAACCCACGGGCCCCTGGCTCATGTTCTGGTAGTCAAAGACCTCTGTCAGCGGAAGGTACACCGATATCTCCTCGCCGGAGTCCATGTACCTGGACACGTTGTTGAACCAAATCGGGGAGTACTCGTCATCAAACTCCAGGATTGAGAAATAGTCGGTGGTGACGTCCTTGACCGCGGCGTTTATCTGCGCGGAGAAACCGGGCTTGCTGTTCTCCACGTAAACGGCGCCTCCGGCAATATCCTCAGCGACCTTGTTCTCCTGTATCTTTTCCAGGACCTCCTTCGGCCCGACGAACATGAGTGTCGAAGGGACGTCCTTGCTGGTCTCGGCGAAACTCTTGACCGCGTTCTTCAGGAGGGCCAGCACGGCGTCGTCAAACTTGTGGACCGGTATAATTGTGGTTATCTTGCTCATATTACTTCAAATCATTAGGTGTCAACTTATTATTCTTAATCTGGGCGAGAACCTCCTTGAAATCGGAGAGCCTCTTCTCAAACAGCCCCTTGGCATACTCCTTCTCAACGTCATCCCTATGCTCGTCATAAGTGTAGTTGTCCGCGGCCTTCGCGAGGCTGTCGTAAAGGTCCTGGGGAATCTTGTCAAGCGTCCAGGTCCTCACGATGCTGGCGACCATGTCGGGCACCCTGCGGATGTCGTCAAACCAGATGAAGGCCGGGTTCAGGCCGTTTGACGCCTCCTTGCGCTCCTCATTCTCCTCCTTGACGAATGTCCAGTCGGTCGGCGTGTCGGGCACCTTCGCTATGACGATTGAGCCTGACTTGGCGGCCTCAAGGGCTGAGTAGCCGAAATCGGTGACGCTGTCCATCCATACGGTGATGGCACCCTCGCGGAGAGCGTCGGCGAACACCTCCTGGGTCACGCCGCGCAGGTCACGGAAGGACACCCACTTGTAAACAGGGTATTTCCAGTAGAAAGGCTTGATAATCCTGCTGATGTCGTCCTGGCTTCTGGACACCATATTGATAATCAACTTTTTGGGAGTGTCGTTATTCCGGAAGACCGGGTTAATCATGGGACGCACGACATGCGTCTTGATACCGGGGAAGTACTCGTCCGCGATATCCTTAAGCGCGTTTGTCGTGACCACCATCTCGTTGATGTTCATGTCAAAGGGAGTGACGCCGACGGGCATGAAATCAGCCATGAAACTGTGGTTCTGCAGGATGATTACCCTCTTGCAGGGCAATGTCTTGGTCTGGGACATCACCGAGGACAGGATATCCGGTATGAAAAGGAAATCACATGCCGATATCTCCACGTTCTCCTTCTCAATGTTGTGATGGGGAAGGTCTGCGGCCGCGTCACCGAGCCAGTCACGGACGCCGACGAACTCCTCCTCCTGGTGAAGTATGGAGACGTTATAACCTAGGTCCTTCAGGGTGAGGGCCGTGCGGTAGATATACTCAAGGGAGCCGGACGGGTTCCCCTTTGTGTCAATCACGAAAAAGAACACGTTGAAGGACTTGTTCTCCATCTTCTGGATGTTCTCCTCAACGATTTTCAACATTTCTTCTTTGTTCAATTCTGCCATTCTATATTATTGTTTTTCAATTATTTCCTCTATCATTCCCTCAGATATGAGGGTATTGAAGGCCAACGCGAACCCGAAGGTCACATGTTCCTCGGTGTCACTCGCCATGACCTGGGAGTCAAGGAGTTTCGCGACAAGGCTCTTGACGAAATCGTAGACAATCATGTCGTCCTGCGAGTTCCCGGCCGTCCTCACCTCCCTGTTTATCTTTGAGGTCAGGCGGAACTCCCCCTCGTCGTCCGTCTCGTAGGCCTCCGTTATCTCCGACTCGTTCCCGGTCTTCTCACTGGACACGAGACAGAACTTGTTTATCCTCTCAATGTTCAGTTTGTAGTGTTTCCCGTTAAAGGTCAGTGAAAACTTGTCGTTCAACATTTTATCGTTTCTATTCATTTATTTTTGTAGGTTCGTTTGAAAAATACTTCGCTACTGCCTG
>Ga0247611_10009168_pt1 | contig 11981 bp, 9 predicted proteins | sample 177DNAGHGhighgp2_FD_192422 | JGI IMG/M metagenome (GOLD analysis project Ga0247611, IMG submission 192422) | Sheep rumen microbial communities from Palmerston North, Manawatu-Wanganui, New Zealand - 1770 DNA GHGhigh gp2 | ecosystem: Host-associated > Mammals > Digestive system > Stomach > Rumen ... | reverse complement strand
TGATGCAAATTCTGCCCTTGTTACTTCATCACTTGGTCTAAATTTATTATTCTTCATATTCTGTCACATTATTCATAGCTGATATGCTTTTGTTACTGCATTATCGTATTGTTTATCCATCTGATTTGTTACATCATCAAATTTAACTACTCACTTCTCTGTATCTGGTTCTTCTCATAGTACATTTATTGCAAAGTTTGATAACATCTTTGCCATTTGAATTCTTGTAAGTTCTGTATTCATCTTAGCTTCTTCAATTGATGATGTAGTTGTAATTCAATTAGATTTAGCAAATGAATATGCATCATTTTGTTCTTTCGTATGAGTTGTACTACTTGAAGAACTACTTGATGAACTAGCTGTACTCACTTCTGTCCTAACTGTAGCTACAATATCTGTATTCTTTATCTTTACTGTTTCAACTACTACCTCTATTGGTGTTCAATCTTCTGAAATTTCTTGAGTTACTGAAATTACTTGATGTGTTGTTTCTCAATTTATTGGTGTGTCGCTTGTTTCTGGAGTCTCTGATTTTTGTTCTTCATTTGCTGAATTATGTTCTTGATCTGTTGGTGTATCTATTGTAATTTCTCTTGTAGTTGATTCTGACTTTTTTGCTCATCATCCTCCTCATGATGATCTACTACATGTATAATTCCATATTGCTTTTAATGTGATATCATGTGATGGCATAGTTTCTGGTAGTTCAACATCCCATCATAAAAATTCATTACATTCTTTAGTTGGTGTTGGTAATGTAATATTAATTAGAGAATTATAATCTTTTTCTATCGGATTTATTTCATTTCATCCATCTGTATCAAATATTATTTTATATTGATTAATTGTTCGTTTAGCTATAAGCGTAATATCTTCAGTAATTCTTACGATATCTCAACTATTTACTATTTCTTCTCCATTATACCATCATGAGAACGTATATCATGTTTTATTAACTACTGGTAATTCTGGATATTGAGAATCATAAATAACTGTTATATTTCCTGGATTATTTTCTCCATTATCTGCATTGAAAGATACTGTATACATATTTGCATTCCATTTTGCATATAATGTTTTATCTTCCATTACCTCTGTTCATGTAAAATCAAATGCCTGTGTTGCTCATGTTTCATACCATCATGAAAATATATATCATGTTCTAGTTGGATTATTTGGTTGACTTCCTGTTAATCATTTTTTTATAGTTTGTGATTTTATAATCGTTCAAGACAAAGAGTCAAATTTTAATCTTATACCATGAGTAAAGTATCATGGTTCATCCGGAACGTTATCTATTTTTGCATACTCTTTGTCTGTTTTTGAAGAATTATAAACTGTTCAATTTCATCATATTAAACTACTTGCAGCAGAGAACATGCTATTCGAACTTGAAGTATTTGTTGTTATAAATTTATCTGATACGTAAATAGTTTCCAATTCATAATCTCACTGAAACATATGACTCATATTAGTGACCTTGCTAGTATTAAAAGTAATTAAATCTAAAAACTTTAATTTTTGGCAATATCAAAACATATAATTCATATCAGTAACATTACTAGTATCAAAATTTTCTCAAAATATTATTTCTTCCATATAATCAGATTGTTCAAACATTCAGTTCATTCTTGTTACATTTTTTGTATCAAAACTGCTTAAATCTAAATGTTTTAAATTATCACAATCAGAAAACATATCATTCATTATTGTTGCACTTTTTGTATTCCAATTACTCAAATCTAACTCTTCTAACTTATGACATGAAAAAAATACTGAATACATAACAGTTACTTTATCTACCGTAAATTTAGGTCCAAACATTATATTTTTTAAGTTATAACATGCTTTAAACATAGCTCATATATCAGTCACATTTTTTGTATCAAAGTTGCTCAAATCCAATTCTGTTAAACTCTTACAAAAACTAAACATTGAATTCATACTAGTAACCTTACTAGTATCAAAATTACTTAAATCTAGTGAAGTTAAATTTTCGGATGATGCAAACATATTTGACATATTGGTTGCCTTACTAGTATTAAAATTACTTAAATCTAGTGAAGTTAATTTTGAATAATGAAACATATAACTCATATCTGTAACATTACTAGTGTCGAAGCTACTTAAATCTATATTTGTAAATTTAGTCCATCAAAACATCATACCCATATCAGTTACATTTTCTGTATTCCAGTTGCTAATATCTAGGTTCTCTAATTTTTCACATGAATAAAACATACTCCTCATGTTATTTACTTTACTTGTATCAAACATTCTAAGATCTAATCCAGTAATTCCATCAAAATCTCTAAACATATATGATGAATTTTCATTCATAAATATTTTTCTTGCATCGGAGTAGTAGTAAATCGTTCAATCATCAAACCATGCATATACAATAGAATCTCCTGTAGATATTACATTATTTTCATCCACATCTCATGAGAGTATTTCAGACCTAATGAAATTTTTAATATTCGTATTGGATGTAAATACACTTCATACAACAATTCAACTATTTGCCAAAGTTTTAATTTTTTTATTAAAATCTTCTCACGGCAAAAGTGTTGCTGATGTTTCTGACATAATTTCCATATTTTTATATTTAGATTCATCATTTTGTTGTGGTAATATATTTTCTTGTCAATTATTTGTATTTTCATCACTTACCCCATGATTTTCTTCTTTATTTTCAGTTTTATCAATTTCCTTATTATCTCTTTCCAAAACTGTTTCATCTAAATTTTCAGAAATTTCATGTTCTTCATTTTCATCATTTGCTATTTCCTCATTTTCTTCCCCATTTTCATCATCATCTCACTCCAAATTAACATCATCTAAATCTTGAGAATTTTCATCTCATTCTACCAAACTTTCATCTGGAGTTAATTCAGGTTCTACAACATCTTCACCTTCATTATCTTCTACTGGTTGAATTAATTTTTCTTCTTCCACTTTTTCAAAACCTCATGAACCATACATTTCTGTTCATTGCATTATTGCATCCAATGCATCATCTATTATCAGTCATTCTTCTGCATAACTTGGATTCAGTATTGTTATACCAAATAATACTAATGCAAATACTCCAAATACAATATACATTGTATCCTTCATCTTCTTTTGATTTTTTATCACTCTTTTCATGGATTGGTTTATAATTTATAAAACTTACTATAAATTATATTCCCCATCCTTAAAAAAGTCAAAATTTTAGACAAGATTCTGTAATTTCATACTTGACTTATATTCAAAAACACATTTAAAATAAAAAAACATCACCTTAAGTGATGAATTTCCTAATAATTCAATTTAATGGTGCCAAGGGGCAGAATCGGACTGCCGACACAGAGATTTTCAGTCTCCTGCTCTACCACTGAGCTACCTTGGCATATAGCAATAGTAGTAATAGCACATGGTGGGCGTGGATGGACTCGAACCATCGACCTCACCCTTATCAGAGGTGCGCTCTAACCAGCTGAGCTACACACCCATATGCAAAAACTACTTGCAAGGTTCTTTATATAAATTCAGACCAGAAAATCAAGCCCTTTTCAAAAAAATCACATTATATTCAACTCCATCTTGCTTTTTCACTACTTTTCACTACACAAAATTTATATAATTTAGCATCAATTCGAAAATGGATATAGTTTTGTGTGTAATATGAATAATTTTGTGTACAATAGCCATTATTGGTTCAGTTTTACCATGACTTCCATGACCACAGTTAGGTTATATAGCAATATTATTAGCTCAATTTTTTATGGATAAACCATTTAGTCGATGATTTATCATCATACGATGAATTCTAATGGTATTACTCATAATCGCAGACTACTACCTACCAATATTATGAACTCAAAAATTCTGATGAAGTAAACGATGAAATCGATGATGTATCATATGAATGATAGTATGAATGTTTTTCTGACCGGTTGGCTTAATTCTATGACCATTCTGATGAGCTTTAATATGAGAGTATTTACACAAAAATACCATAGAAGCATCGATTAAACCAGCTTTTTGAGCATTCATATGATTTGCTTCTGGAGTTTTACTCAAACTGATAGTCAGTATAATATTATTTATATATTTCTGTATAGGTTGTTATAACCATTTCTTCCCATCTTTAGATCCTGTTCCTGTCGTAGAAAATGAACTTGCAACATCATTGTAAAACTTGAAATTTATTCTTCTCAATATTATTAATCTGATTTTTTTCTCTTTTTATAAACTTAAATATTAGTGAATCTTACTACTTTTGACTAAAATCAGCAGATAATACACCAGAAAATATTGAAGCCATCGAAAATACATACAATGTAAATCTACCAATTGTTTCATTTATTTTCGATCCACGAGATGAAAATGATGTATTAAATTCCATAGACAGAATAGTCGAAAAATTATGAACAAATAGAATATATCATTTCACTATTTCTCCAGATATGTATAGTGCAAATGATGTAGTTTTATGAAAATTTGATGCTCAATATACAGCATTTTTCAAAAAAATAAAAGAAAAAAATCTGCATGTAATATTCCGTACAATGCATGAAATGAACGGTGGACGATATCCACGATCTAGCAACCCAGAAAAATTCAAAGCTGCATGGATTCACGTATGGACTTTGTCTAGAGTAGTATGATTAAGCAACGAAAATATTGCTTTCGATTTTTCAGTAAATCATCGAGATATGCCTACAAAATGAAAACCATCTCAATCTGCATCTTTGATTCAATGTGATATAACCAAAGATGGCTGCTATCATTTCGAAGATTATTATCCATGAGATGAATTTGTAGATGTTGTCGGATTTACTTTCTATAATCGATGAAAAGCTAATTCAAACCGTCAATGGCTCACTCCTACACAAATTCTATACGATAAGAATTGGAATACTTACGAACGTATAAAAGCATTAAATAAACCAATAGTTATTGATGAAGTAGCTACAACAAGTGTACGATATGATTGAAGTTACAATTTCGAAAAATCTAGAAATGAATACTTAAATCATGATGAACGCAAAGACCAATGGATACACCAATTATGGGAATTTTTGGTTAATAGACCTGAAATTATAGCTACTGTATATTTCAATACAGATTATACTCATGGACTCAGTTTCAAAGTAATATGAGAAGCTGATCGGGCTATAGTAAATATAGAAGATAATAAAGTTTATGGATGATTTGATGAATTAGAAATGTTTAGTGAAAAACAATTAGATGATATTTTAAGTTCACTATTCCATTTAAGGAAAATTTCAATCGAATGAGAAAATATATTCTTCTCTCCTAAATGTGTAAAAGAGATAACTATGCTATCATCCATAATTAACGAAAAAGCTAAGACAAACGAAGAAAAAATAGCATTAATAATAAAAATACAAAAAACAAATTTTAAATCTAATTGCATTAACGAAGCACTAAGTACTCTACTAAAAGTTTATAACAAAAAACAACAAACAAAATAAAAATCTCTTTTTTTCATATCCGATTTTTCTATACATAAAAAATCTATTTTATTATTTTATTAAACAATCATGCAAAAAGATATCTTATTTTTCTGAGTACAATGATGTGGTAAATGAACTCAAGCAAACATTTTCTTACAGAAAAATCCAAATTTCAAATACTTTGAAGCTGGGAATATTTTCAGAGCATTAAGCTCAAACAAGAACATCTTCTCTGACTATGTTTCATCTCGCATCCAAGCATGATTATTAGTAGAAGATAAATTAGTATTCTGACTTTTCGACTGTGGAACAGATTTATTAAGCGAATGAGAATACATGCTACTTGATGGTTTTCCTCGCAACTTAGATCAGAAAGATTACTTCACAAAGCAGCGAACTAATAAATGAAGAAATTTTGTTTGTGTAAATTTCGATTTATCTCGTGAAAAAGCTATCGAAAGAATCAAAAAAAGAGCTATTGAACAGTGACGTATGGATGATGCAAACGAAGAAACTATAAATAAAAGATTAGAAACTTTTTATTCAGAAACTATGCCAGTAATCCAAGCTTTTGAATCAGAATGAAAAGTAATCACAATTGATGCAGACAGAAGTATCGAAGAAATATATGAAGATATGCACTCTAAATTAATTTTGAACTAACTCCAAAAAATGAGAAAATATTTATTAATAATATTAGTTTTATCCGTATTTACCAATTTCTCTCTTTCCGAAAATCAAAAAATCTGACAAAAATTTTCTGTATCTCAAAAAATAAATTTATCATCATTTCTCGCTAAGATAGACTATTCAAAACTACCAGATGATAATATCCTGAAATTCGTTGGAGTTGGACAACCATTTGACAACGTAAATTATGAGCCATCAGATTTAGTTCCTTTACAAGGACATTCTCATATTTCAGCACAAACTATACATAAACTCAGAAAAGAGGCTGCTGATAATTTGGAAAAGATGGCTGATGCTTTTTATGAAGTTTTTTGAACAAATATCGTAGTAGCAAGTGCATATAGAAGTTACTCATACCAAAAAAATTCTATTTCAGAAAGCTGTAAACAAAGCTGACGATGTGCCAGAGAATGAGAGTCGGAACATCAATTATGATTGGCTGTAGACCTATGGGAAGCAACAAACGAACAAAAGTTTTTATCTAAATACCAAAAATATTACGACCGATTACACGATAATGCACACCTATATTGATTTCATCAGAGTTACCAAAATTGAAGAGAATTTGATGGATATTATATAGAACCGTGGCATCGAAGATATTTATGAGTCAACTTGGCAACTAAACTTCATGAAAAAGATATTACATTTACTCAATACGTAAATCTTAATAATTCACAAAACAAATAATTATTCTATATGATAAGTATAACATTTTTCCAAATCCAACATACTAGAAAGCTGATTTACATCATTCAAAGTAAGCTTTTTATAGGATTTTAAGCTATCTTCTAAAGTCTCTATTTCATTATACATCAAATACTGTTCTCCCAAAAATGAAGCCATCTCATCAGATGTTTCTATTCACATTTGTAACTGTCACTGTAAATATCATATTACTTTTTCAAACTCTTCCTGAGTAACTCCATTTTTAGCTAAATTTTCGATTTCTTCCCTAATTCTTTTAAGTCAGAATTCAAACCTATTCTTGTCCATTCATGCTCTAATCATAAAAATTCAGTTATATGGACAAGTTCCATGATAAGCTCAAATATAATAACAAAGTCACTCTTTAGTCCTAATATTCTGAAATAAACGTGATGACATATTTCATCACAAAACTCCTGCCAAAACTTTTGCTGCAGATCTTCTTTCCACATCAGTTCACAAAATTCCATTTGCAGAAATAATTAAATGATTCTGTTCCGTTCCCTTCTTAAAAAATGATTCATGTTCTTTTGGAAAAAGATTTGGAAAATCTGGCTGATCAACGGATTTTTTATCCCTCATTCAACCAAAATATTTTTCAATCAACTCCCTTAATTTTTCATTATCAGTTCACTTACCTGCAACAACAATTATCAAATTATCTTTCGTATATAGCGAATCTTTATAATTTCTTAAATCTAATGAGGTGAATGAATTAACTGTTTCTTCATTTCAAATAGTAGGGCGACCAAAACTATTCTCTCAGAAATACCAAGATTTCCACTTATTTGATAATAATAACCTAGGGTTATCATCACGCATTTTCATCTCCTGAATAATTACTCATTTTTCCTTTTCCAATTCCTTTTTATCAAATTTTGCATTCATAAGCATATCTGCTAATACATCCATCGCCTTTTCTACAAATTCTGGTGCACATTTCACAAAATATTCAACTATATCACTTCATGTAGATGCATTATAATCTGCTCAAATTGAATCTAAAGTTTCTGAAACCTCTTTCTGATTCTTATAACGTTCTCATCATTTAAAAAACATATGCTCTAAACAATGAGCAATTCAACTCTGCTCAACTGTTTCATATACACTTCACGCCTTACACATAATCTGAATCGTAACTGAATGAATATCATTCATAGGTGCAAATATACAATCAATTCAGGCAATTTTTTCTACAGAATATTTCATAATAATTATGTAAAATATAAATTCTGAACAAAAATCGGAAGGTCAGGGATTCGAACCCTGGTTACACATAGTGCAAACACGTACTCCAAACGTGCGCCTTCAACCACTCGGCCAACCTTCCACCATAAATCAAGATATCAATTACTCAAAAAAATACAATGTTAATTAAAAATCTCCTTGCAATATTTAGAGTAAATCCTAATTATACGAATAGTTTTAATCAAATCTTAATACATGAATAAAAAATATATAATCACATACTCAATCATCGCTATAAATATAATCATTTTCATCATAGAAGAACTTGCTTGATGAAGCATGGAAAATGAAATCGCTTTTAAATTTTGAGCACATTTCACTCCTATCATCCCATACCAACCTCGAAGGCTATTTACTGCTATGTTTCTCCATTTCTGAATAGTTCATCTAGCTATGAACATGCTCGCTCTATACAACATATGACCAGCCATTGAAAAAATATTTTGAAAACGAAAATATTTACTGATTTATCTTTTCAGCGGATTAGCCGGTAATTTAACAGTTTTTGGAGTAGAATCATTAACATGAAATTATAGTTTAAGTGCTGGAGCAAGTGGTGCAATCTTTGGAATTTTATGAGCATATTTAGCCATAACAGTTGCTTTATCCAAAGAAAATAAATGAAAATTTAATAGCAACCAAGTTATATCCACGATTATTTATGCATTAGCACCAGGTTTCTTCATCTCATGAATTTCTCTCACTGCTCACGTTTGAGGATTAGTTGGATGATTCATTATTTCATATATCCTGATTATTATTACCAGAAAGAAATTTAAATCTCAATCCTACGATACTTGAAAATAATACAAAATTAGATATCATAACTTATGTTTAAATCTTTAATCAACAAACATGGATTTTTCAATTCTACTAAATAAAAAAATCTGAATTCTATGATTCGGAAAAGAGTGAAAATCAACCCTGAATTTCCTACTTCATCATGACGTACAATCTGAAAATATCACAGTTTTAGACTGAAAACCTGTAGGTAATCTACCAGAATGAATCAATTCTCACACATGAGATAATTACCTAAAAAATCTGAATAATTTTGATTTAATATTCAAATCCGCAGGAATCCCTTATTATCCAGAGATTCAGGCTGTTCAAGATAAAACCTTTACTCAAGTTCAGTTTTTCTTCGACCATTATGAATGAAAAGTCATAGCATTGACTGCCTCCAAATGAAAAACTACTATGACTGCTCTGACAAATCATTTACTACAAACTGCATGATATGACACAAAACTGGTATGAAATATCTGAACTGCTGTTTTAGATGAAATAGATTTTGAGACTAAACACGATTTTGTAGTAATCGAGCTTTCTAGTTTTATGCTCGAAACCCTAAAAAAGAAAAATTTCTGTTCCATTTTATGAGCCATTTTTCCAGTTCATCTCGACCGACACTGAAATATGGAAAACTATACCAAAGCTAAATTTAATATTATCAACTGAAGTGAACATACTATCGTTTACGAAAAAACTCTAAACGATTACAATTTAAGGGAAAAATTCCCAACTTCAGAACTCATTCCTTATTGAGCAGAATCTGAATTTACTCGAGATTGAGTTTTCTTTTACAGTAAATGAAGACCTGTATTTCCACTATCTGACATAAATTTAATCTGAGAGCATAATTTACAAAATATTTCTGCAATTGTAGCCCTAGCTGATTTACTACAAATTCCTGCTACTACATTACAAAAAGCTATCCAAACTTTCGAAGCAGTTCGCCACAGATTACAACTGGTCGGAAATTTCAAATGAATAGACTTTTATGACGATGCTATCGCTACCACTCCAGATTCCACAATGGCTGCTATTAATGCTATTTGAGATAAATTAGAAACCATATTCCTATGATGAATCGAGTGATTTTGGTTTGATTTCCCTGCTCTAGTAAAAAGAATCAAAAAAAGTCAGATTAAAAACATTGTATTTTTCCCAGATTCATGAGAAAAAATTGCAGAAATGCTATGAGAAAAATGATATACAACACTACATACTCGTGATATGAAAGAAGCTGTGAAATTCGCTTATGAGCACACCAGCAAATGAAAAGTTTGTTTGCTCTCTACAGCTTCTCCATCATTCTCATGCTGGAAAAATTTTGAAGAAAAATGAGACCTATTCCAGCAGTATGTAATCGAAATGTGAAAAGAATAATTGAAATTTTATCTCAGAACTGTATTTTATTTTCAGATTTACATCAAATATTTCCACTATGTCAGACAAAAATATTCCATCTATTCCATATGATATGTACGAATCACCACAAGAAGTAGTGATAATTATCCCACTTGGATGAGTAAAAAAGGAATCAGTAGAAGTAAAAATAGAAAATTATAGAATTCAGATCCGCTGATTTAGAATGGCTCCACAGCTCAAAGAGTCTTGTATACCTATCCAGGAAGAATGCTATCGATGACCAATTGAATTGGAAATAGACATTCCTCCTCAAGTTTACTTCGACAAAATTCATAGCAAACTCACACTCGACAACACACTTCATATTATAGTTCCAAAAGCCCTAGTACCAGAAAAAATCCAATTAGAAGTAGAATATGAAAATGAAAAATAAATAATCTCTTGCATATCTACCGAGAAAATATAAACATTCAAATAGCAAATTTTATATCACTACAAAATTTAATTATGAAAAAATTCTGACTTTTATCATTATCACTCATTTTAGTCACTTGAACTTTAGCTGGATGTGGAAGCGACAAACAGTCTGACCCAGAAACTAGCAATAATACATGAGATTTTATTATCGAAGATATTACTCACCAAAAAGATGCAGTAGTAGAATACAACGATCAATTAGTTGATTTAGCTTCAAACTGTATATTTGCAGAAGATAACGTTTGGAATGTTTTCGATGATGAAAATGCTCCAGTAGAAGACATCGAAAACGCTATCAAAGAGACTATTGCTACATGTACAACTGCAGGTGAAGAAATCTCTAAATTATGAGATTGGGAATGAGATAGTTCTCTCAAAGATTGAGTTTTAGACATCATCTCAAAGGATATCGCTTACTACTCAAAACTTCCTGAAATTCTTCCTTACATGGACAAACAAGATCTTTCAGCAGAAGAAAATGAAAAATACGAATGAATTCATGCAGAACTTGATGCTTTGGATGCTGACCTAGCTCAAGCTAATGAAAACCTCATCGCTATCCAAGAACAATTCGCAAAAGATCACGGATACGAATTATTAGATGAAGAAATCGCAGAATAATTTATCAGCATATATTCAAAAAAGTAGGAGCGAGCTCCTACTTTTTTTTATTCTTTATTTAATTTTTCAAATCTAATCTTATTGGACAGTGATCAGATCATATCATATCAGTCTGATGTTCCATAGTCTCAACATTTTCAAATAATTCCGGACTAATCCAATAATAATCCAACCTCCGGCCCACATTTCTTTCTCTAGCTCATCCACGATAACTCCACCAAGTATAGTGATCTCTTAAATCAGGATTCAGTTTACGAAATACATCCACCAATCCATCATTTTCAAGTTTATCCAGTTCTGCACGTTCAATAGGAAGAAATCAGATTGAATTCTCATTCTCCTTTGGTCTGGCAATATCTATCTCCGTATGACAGATATTAAAATCTCCACAGATTATAACTCATTCCCCATTATCACGAATTCACTGAACATATTGTCTCATTTTCTCATAAAAATCTAACTTGTATGATAACATCTCAGTTCCATCCGCACGATCTCATCCATTTGGGAAATAAACATTCAATAAATTAACTACTTTTTCTCAATATTTAAAGATTACCTCTGTTACTCTACCTTCATCACTAAATTCATGAAAAGAAAATTCTGATTTTTTCT
>Ga0247611_10009166_pt1 | contig 11982 bp, 9 predicted proteins | sample 177DNAGHGhighgp2_FD_192422 | JGI IMG/M metagenome (GOLD analysis project Ga0247611, IMG submission 192422) | Sheep rumen microbial communities from Palmerston North, Manawatu-Wanganui, New Zealand - 1770 DNA GHGhigh gp2 | ecosystem: Host-associated > Mammals > Digestive system > Stomach > Rumen ... | reverse complement strand
GTCTCTTTCATGCCCCAGCCCACAGCCATGTGCGCTGGGGCATTTCGCAGAGCCTATGGGGACAATCAACGCCATGACGACCGCTATGATATCCATCCTTATTTTGTTATAATGTAAGAGCCGTCACCATGTTATCTGTGTTGCGACTCACGGGACCTGTCCCCGTGAGCTACTCAGCCAAAAATAAAGAGTGAATTCAAGTGCATTTTTCTTCTCGAAAATTTGGAAGTATCAGTATTTCTTCATATCTTTGCAACCGTAAATCACATTATTAACATTAAATCCACTTTACTATGGACAAATTACAGATTATTCAATCCAAGATTTATGAGATTCGCAATGTAAAAGTCATGCTGGACAAAGATCTGGCAGAACTTTATCAAGTAACCACTGGTAACTTGAACAAAGCCGTCAAACGAAACATTAAACGTTTCCCTCCAGACTTCATGTTCCAGCTAACTGAAGAGGAGTTTGAAAAACTTAGATCGGACTTGATATTCCAAAATGGAATTTCAAGATGGGGAGGTACTCGTAAATTGCCATACGCTTTTACAGAACAGGGGCTGGCAATGTTGTCTGGATTACTCAACAGCGATACAGCAATCAATGTGAATATATCCATCATGCGGGCTTTTGTTGCAATTCGTCGTATGGCAGGATCTCTTCCATTGCCTAATACAGCTACCGATGTTGCTCAACTTCGTAAGGACATTGAAGAACTTAAACTCGATATTGAGGACATACTGGCCGACCAGAACGATATCAATGAGAGTACCCGTATGCAACTCGACGCCATCAGTATCGCCCTTGCTGAACTTCAGGTCAAACCAGCCGATGGAAAGCCTCGGAAGCCTATCGGCTTTATACAGCCAGAAGACGAAGATTTAAAATAGTAATTGAAAAGTATACCATATACATTTTACACAATACTGTTTGAGGTGCCAATTTGGCACCTCAAAAAGATCTGCATGTGCACAGAGGTACAAGCGCTCGGCTCTGCCGCTTCGCTCGTCGAAGAACCATGTGTTATAAAAAAATAAGGCCGCTAAAAAACGACCTTGTGGCGGTACACGGCTTTCGCCCTGCCCCTATCATCTTCTTGATGACGGTGCAAAGATAAGACTTTTTTACGATACCGCCAAACTTTTCTGCGGAAATCTTACTATTCCACGACTTCCTTGTGCACAGAGGGACAGGCACCATGTATTATTTTTCCATCAGAAGCTTTCATTTTCAAAGCGTGACAATTCGTCACGGTTTCATTCTCCTTCTGCTGCTCTGGCATAATCGCAGTCCTCTTCCTCTACCATCCTATATGGCTGTACGCCCTCGATGAGGTGATGCAGATGGTCTACATAATTACCCACCCTTGCTCTCTTATCTCCGAAAGCCTGCTGCCAATTAAATTCACGGTAAGGATCCTGACCTAATGTCCTGCGCTCCATGTCACCATTCACGCATACATAATTAATAATACTGTCAAGATATTCCTCCTGCAAGGATGTCAGCTGTTCAGTGCGGATAAACTCATAGAACTTCTGATGGGCCTTCACACGATCAATCTGGCATAGAGAACGTATCAATGCAGCCACGTTACCACCATAGATCTTCTGCTCCTTACGACAATATTCCTCATATTGCTCTTTCGTTCCAAGTCCTTCCCACATGATACGTTCCAGTTCGTGAACGTCGATAATGGTCAGCTGTTCCATATTATAGATCTTCTGGAACACTTCATCCTCACGATGCTCAGCCAGATAATCAAACACCCTTTGCTTGTAGGTGAGATTATCAGATTGAGGTGTATCTACGCGTGGGGCGTCAAGGATATCTTCAATATCCACATCGTACGTATTTTTATCATTCACATCGATAGCAAAGCGCATGAGTTCTCTCAGCACCTTGCGAATACGCTCCATATCTTCCAAATTCGCATTCACCCAGAAATCCTGGCACATCACTTCGTCAATGGTAGCCATCTGCTGCTGCACCTGAGGAATATTGCTCTTCTTAACCTTCAGGAACAGGCAGAGCTGGGTAATCTTATTGGTGATCAGTGTAGGAATGGGCACTTTCAGGATGTATGCTTTCTCGCATTCATAGACCAATACATCCAACTTCATGGCCATCTCATCGCCAGAAGCCACAAGCAAGGGTGCTATGGTATTCGTCAGCACGTTCACATCTGTTTCCTTCAGATCATCCCAATAGTTCTCAGCACGAAAGGGAATGATTTCTTCATTGTGTTTCTTTACCAGGATGCGCTTCGTGCTAAGGTCGCTTACCTGTTTCCACAGATCGCCCTTGAATTCACTATGCAGCTGACGATCGAAATCTGTATGTGCATGTTTCTGCAAGAGCAATGCCATCACAGCCTTCTGGTCAAAGATGCGCTCTGTCAGCGATTTCACTCTCGACGCATTTGCCCCTTGAGGATGCTCGTCGAAATAATCGAAGTTATTGCAGAAATCAAAGATCAGGAATTTCTCTTTATGCTTTCCTACCCCCAGCAGATTCTCACAGGTTCTGGTACCACGACCCTTCATCTGCTCGAACTTAATCTTGGAGTGTACAGGCTTGAAGAATACCAGATTCAGAATCTCGGGCACATCGATACCCGTATCCAACATGTCCACACTGACTGCGATACGAGGATTATGGTCTTTCTTCTCAAACTCGTCCAACAGATGCTTCTTCTGAGTTTCCTGATAGTCAATCACCTCACAGTAATCCGGCCCTAGTTCTGGGAAGAGCACGCCAAAACGCTTTTGAATCTTGGCAGCATGCTGATGGTTATAGGCAAAGATGATGGTCTTACCAATGTTCTCGCCGCTATCCACCCGCAAGCCCCGCTCCATCAGTTCTTGCAGCACCTTGTCGATGGTGTCCGTGTTATAGATATAGCGGAATATCTCATTGCTATCTATATCACGCTCTATGCTACCCTCTTTCTCGAAGATGGTATCCAACTGTTTCTTCTCGTCTTCCGAACGCTCGTTATATTTGATACCGTTCTGCAGGATATCAGAGTCATAGCGGTAGGCCTCGAAGTTTACCAGATGGCCATTATCCACAGCCTCCTGGAACTCATAATAGTCATTGGGCTCGCCATCCTCCAGTTCCAGCAGCCTGTAGGTACTGCGGTCTATCTCCTCGCGAGGTGTGGCAGTAAGGCCCACCAGCAATGAATCAAAATACTCGAAGATAGCACCGTACTTTCCGAATACCGAACGGTGAGCCTCATCGATGATGATCAGGTCGAAGCGCCCTATACTAAATGACTTCTCCTCCTTGTCGATGAAGTTGATCATCGTTTGATAGGTAGAGAACAGCAGTCTGGCATCCAAGTTCCTGGCCTGTCGAGGATCGCAGAGGTTACATTTAGTCTCGTCTGGCAGATAGGTGGTGAATTTGCCAAAAGCCTGCTCCACCAGAGCTGTACGATCAGCTAGGAACAGGACATTATTCACCCAATTATTTCTTAGCAATACTTCGATTAAAGCTATGGACACACGGGTTTTTCCCGTTCCTGTAGCCATCACCAGTAATGCCCTACGATGCTTGGTGTTGAAGTGCTCGCATACGCGCTTCACGGCTCTGGTCTGATACGGACGGTCTATGATGTCCTCCTTGGCTGCCATATCAATGATATCTTGGCGTCCACGCTTCTGCATGATTCTTTGCAGATCCTCACGGGTATGGAAGCCATAAACCGTTCTTGCAGGATAGCCAAGGCCATCGATGATATTGGTCTCGAAACCGTTGGTATAGTAAACCACAGGCATCACGCCAAATCTGGCTTCCAGACATTTGGCATAAAGCTGTGCCTGCGCCTTACCTACCACTGGATCCACTGTGGTCTTCTTGGCCTCAACAACGGCCAGAGGCATACCGTCTGTATCAAACAGCACATAGTCAGCATAGCCCTTACCTGAAGCACTGGGCATACCCTGTACCTCTATCTCTACACAAGCCTTTCCACTGACGATGACGTTATCATCCTCGGATATCTCCCAGCCTGCTTCACGCAGCATCTCGTCGATATAGATCTTACGGGTTTCAGCCTCGCTGAGATTGTCGGGGTTATGCGCAAACGTACCGTCTGATGGTGCTTTATCCACAGGCTTTGCTGCTTTCGCTGCATCATCTATCTGTTGCGTGGTCTCTTCCGATGTAGGCTCCACAACAGGTGATGCCACCTCTGGAAGGAGCGTTCTGTCAAACTTCGGATAACGATCTACAAAGCCCAACAGCATCAACACATCGCCAATGAAATAATAGATATCGAGTACAGCATACTCACAGTCTTTCTTCGACACCCCTCCCTGGTGTGCAGCACGATTACCCACACTGCGTACAAAGTGAATCTTCTGAATTAAATCACGAGAATTGATAAAATCCACGAACTTCTCTTCCGTCACCATCTCAAAGAGACTCATCCGTGGCGTGATTTCCCAGTGCTTATATCTATAGATCAGCTCTACGATCCACTCCAAAGCACGCCTGCAGCCTATCGCCGATTTATCGGGATCAGACATGCAAAACACCTCTGCGCAATCACAACGATTATACAGCGTCGTGAAACCTAATAATGCCTTTAGGTAGTCGAAGTTTTTAGCCATAGTCGTTATCGTTTTAGTCGTATCCGAAGTATTTATCCATCGTATAGTCAAGCAAAGCCTGCGTTTCAGCAATACTCTGCTTCACAAGCTCCTTCTGAGCCTCAATAGCAGTGATCTTCTCTGCAAATTGTTGCTGAAGACCAAGAGGTGGTAACATAATAGGCAATAAACGAACATCTCGCATATTTATTTGCTTCAAAGCAATTCCATTTGTTTTTTCAGCAATTATGCTTTGTAGATATGGAGTCTTTAACAAGTAATAAGCATAATACTTATCAATTGAATTTCCAAACTCCAATGGCGTTATGCCTCTTGTTACATTACATCCTTTCAATTCTTCAGAAGCGAAACTCATTATTCCTGTAGTTCCACGAACACAGAATAGTATTTCGTTTCCTTTGAGAATTGTTCTCTTATAAGAATCTGATATAGCTTTATCTATAACTTTTAATCCAGACTTATAAACCATTGAACTTATCAAATCCACGGGCCTCACAACAGGAATTCCATTTTCGACATCATCGCCGGGCTGAACTATACCATAAGATATTGAACAATTCTCAGAAACAACATCTTCAAGTTTAGCCACTATCCATTTGCGACTATTCTCCATGGGATCTCCAAACATATCATAGAAGATAGACTGAGCGAGTTTATCGAATTCCTTCAGTTGCTCTTGCTTCAAAGCAATCATTTCGTTCAAACAATCCAACTCCGCCACAATCCGCTGCTGGTCAGCAGTTGGCGGCACAGGGAGTTTGTAATTCTCAAGCCATTTTGTACTCATATTCTTCTGAGCAATTCCTTGAGAGTTTGCAATACATTCTGATTCAAATAAATCAGAGTTCATAAGATGGAATATGTATCTCAAATCAATGGCTTTATCCTTAATTCTTAAACATGCAACTCGCTGATTTAGAGCAGCAGGAAGGAGTTCTCGATGCAACAAGCCTACTCGACCAACATTACCTGTAAGAGACACAAGCAGGTCGTTTTCTTTTAGCATATAACGAATAATCTCAGACTGTGATGATAATGGATAATATTTGGGATCATCGTCTACGATTTCTCCTTTTTGAACATTTGTAATTCTCATTATCCGAATACCATTATCAATATATTTGTTACTTTTGAATGCAAAACCATTCAAAAGTGTACAAACCTCGCCAAGTTTCTTATATTCCCACTTACTTCTATCCATTACTCTTCGCCCTCTTCAAAATTCTCATCATCCCTATTCCGAATAGCCTCTTCAAACATTTCAAGATGTGATTGATATGCTTCAGGGCTTATCATTTTTAAATATCTCAGATAATTTTTATAATCAACTTCAGCCTTTTCGACACCAAACTCCACATACCCCAAGATGGCGTCCGCATAATTGAAATCTAACTTATTTATATCAACATCATTACGAAATATGGCTCGATAGAGTTCAACGGCACGCTGGTCGTTGTCTGAATCCTGCATCGCATTCAGTTGACTTATAGCTTCAGTCAAAGATTTTAAATCATCTTTATTCATACCCATAACCTCCATTCATTTATCTCCACATCTTATTTCAGCAAATTTCTATTGCTATTTTCCGCAAGCACCTGCATCTGTTGTATAGCTATCTGGTTGAGTTTTATCAGTCGCTCGCCTTGCGGAACTCCATCGTTGATAAGAACAGCATTAACATTCTCCATATTCGAAAGACATATCAACTCATTGATAGTTGCATAATCGCGAATATTACCCTTAAGATCTGGATTAGCCTCGCGCCATTGTTTAGCAGTCATTCCAAACAAAGCCACATTCAAAACATCTGCCTCTTCTGCATATATAATACTAGCCTGAGCTGCAGTAACTTCCGCTGGTACCAAATGCTTCTTTATAGCATCTGTATGAATATGATAGTTTATTTTTGACAGTTCACGCTTTGCCGTCCATCCTAGCAACTTCTGCTCTTCAGACTTCAAGCGTTGGTACTCCTTAACAAGAAGAAGCTGAAACTTGGGGCTCAACCACATACCAAAATGATAGGCTATGTCTCTGTGAGCATATGTACCACCATAGCGTCCTGCTTTTGATACAATGCCAATCGCCCCAGTCTTTTCTATCCAACTCTTAACAGACAGAACAAAGTTGTTGCTACCTGCCATATTTTTAATTGTACCGAATTCGGTACTTTTAAAATTTGGATTATATAGCATCTCCCATTCTCCAAGATACTCAATTGTATTCTTTAAACTGAGCCAACGAAAAATTATGTGCTCCTGCATCTGACTGCGAGCCATATCAGTCAGAGAGATGTAGTCTTCCTCATTATGGGAAAACATTGATATCTCACTACCTTGGACTATTATCTTTGCCATAATTTATATTCTTGTTTATAAGTACTTCTCCTTAAACTCCTGCTGCTTGGCAGCAAACTGCGCCTCCAAGGCCTCGATGCGGGCAAAGACATCCTTTGGATCATCATAGACCACCTTCTCACGAACCACCTCCTTATATTTGTTAAAGGTAAGGTCGTAATCATTCTTTCGAATCTCATCCACAGGCACAAAGAAACTCTGGTCCTTGCGAGTGCGAGTATTCTCAGCCTCCAAATTCTGCCAACGCTGCAACAGGTCGGGGATGTCATCCTCATTCGTAGGCGTGCGTTTAGCATTCAACGTGAAGCCATCAGCACGCATCTCATAGAACCATACCTTATCCGTACCGCCTGCATCCGTCTTGGTAAATACCAGAATCGCAGTACTTACACCGCTATAGGGTTGGAATACTCCTGCTGGCATAGAGATGACGGCTCGCAGATATTGGTTATCCACGATTTCTTTACGAATGGCCATGTGGGCATTGTCATTACCAAAAAGCACGCCATCGGGCACAATAGAGAAACAACGACCACCCTTTTTCAGTGAACGCACAAACAGCGCCAGGAACAACAGTTCCGTCGCATTCGTATTGGCGATAGAGGTCAGGCTTTTGCTGATAGTACCCTTTAGCACCTTTCCCGAGAATGGCGGATTAGCCACACAGAGCGTATATCGGCTCTGATCTTTATTGTCTTCAGAAAGCGAGTCCTGATACTTGATATTTGGATTAGGGATACCATGCAGCAGCATATTCATCGCACCGATACGTAGCATTGTCTGGTCTGTGTCAAAGCCATTAAACATGGTGGAATAATAGCGTTTGCGTACATCCTCATTAGCCTGAATAGTAGCACGATTCTGCTCATACACCTGACGCGCTGCCTCCATGATGAATCCAGCACTACCCATTGCCGGGTCGCAGATAATATCATCTATCTTGGGCTCAGCCATCGTGATCATCATTCGGATGATATGGCGAGGCGTACGGAACTGACCGTTCTGACCCTTCTCCGACATCTTAGCCAACATATACTCATAGACATCGCCCATGGTATCGGCATCCTCCATGTTCAGCAAACTAATATCATCGACTACAGACTGCAACACGTCAGCCTTGGGAATACTGAAAACGGCATCCTGCATATAACGGCTATAGGCAGAACCAGACTCCTTGCCAATGCTCTTGATAAACACAAAAACATTGTTACGCACATGATGCAGCATGTTCTGGGCAGAGAAGCCCTTAAACACCGACCATCGCAGATCTTCGTAAGGAATCTCCTGTTCAGTTTCAGGGTTCTGCCATTTCTCACCCTTCTTGAACAACGGGTTTTCCAGCTCATAACCAAATTCAATGGCATTACCCTCCTCATGGCGCTGCTTATCGTCGAGCAGTTTGATGAAGAAGAGGTATGTCAGCTGCTCCAGGATAGTCACGGGCACCGTGATACCTCCTGCCCATAGCGTATCCCATATCTTATCTATACGGCTCTTGATATCGCCAGTAATAGTCGAAGAGTTTGTATTTTGATTACTTGCCATAATATTCTATTCGTTTCTAATTAGTGATGCAAATTTACAAAAAAAATCGCAATTACGCAAATATAATTTTAGTTTTATCAGCATTCAGCTTGATTTTCCGCGCAAAACTGATATCTATCCCGTCATAAATGGCAGACACGTCCACACCTTTCGCTATCAGCGTATCGATAAGCACACTGTCGTGCACCCCACGAATCGACGTCCAAGCCCGGCTTCCCACCTGCTTGTTAAACTCCCGCACCAGAGCCACGACGCTCTTCTTGGCCATGCTCTTCTTCAAATCCTCAAAATACTCTGCTGTAACCATAATCGTCAAAAGTTAAATTATACATCTTATTGTTTCTGGGTGCAAAGATATAGCCTTTCTATGCAGGTTTTCTGCATAGTTCGTATAAACTTCATATTTTGACGATAATTGTATGCCGGCATTCTGTCTTTGGAGATTAAGGGTTCCAATTCTCCCATTTTGATACGGCTCGCTGGTGTCCGCTTTGTTCGAAGATCTTCTTTCGAATCTCCTTCATCTTATTTTGAATATTACGAACTTCCTGTTTGTTGATTGAACCAGAGCTTTGCATCCTAATTAATTGATCTTCATATCCATTGTAGGAATTATCCAAACTCTTCCAGTTAGCATGATTAACCTTTGTAGTTTTGGAAGAACTGGAACCTGATGAAGATGGAGAAGAATCAGAATATATAGGTTCGTCTGATGTAGAGATATTATTCTGCACAGGAGCATCTGTAACGTTTCCACTTGAAAGTTTTGACACTCCATTTACGATTCCGCCCAAGATATCAAACAGTCCACTAGACTCTGTCGAACTATAACGTTTGCCCATCTCCCCACTGTTATCTTTAAATCCACCCCATATATTTGCCAAATTATACCCAGAAGCATTATAATCAGTGATAAATTTAGCCAATTCATCCTGAGTGTTGATTATACCTAAATATTCTTTAGGAGAATCGTCTTCATTAGAATACTTGTCATAAATAATGTGATATGAATTATAATCATTATGATTAAAATAGCTAGAGGATACACTACCGACTCTCCAACCCCTTTTCTCATATTCAAGATAATCCGTCAACATCTCAATCTCAGCATTATTGCCATAAAACTCCTTGAATTTTTGTATTACCACTCCACCTTGACTAGTATGGCCATTTTGAACGACTGCATTATCTTGATTGAGCAACATTACATAAAGTCCTTTAGAATTATAGTCTTCCAATTTTTTCTTACCTATACTTGTTTCGTATTTCTGTATTGTAATTTTAGGATTCTTATCAAAGATAGCATAGTTTCTTTGAGGATTATAATATTTTAATGAATAGCCATCATTAAACATGTCCTTTAATGTTTTCTTCAAGTCAAAGGCAGGAACATATTTAAAGACTTGTGGTATAGATTCTGTATTTGGTTTATGAACAATAAGACAACCAAACTTTGTGTAGACTGTTGCTATAACATATCTTCCCTCTTTTATCAAATCATCTATCTGATAATTTGGCAATGCCATAATTGTCTTATCACATTTTATGTCTTGATTCTCAGATTTGGATAAATTTACAACAACGAACCCCTCCCTACTGCCTTGCGCTTTCAAGATAGGTGTTGATAAGAACAAACAAAATAATAAAACAAAAAATCTCATATTCATTGAATTTTACATAAAATTGTCTTAAAAATTTATTAACCCTGCTTTTTCAGCATTAATGGATTTATGCCTGCACTATAAAGCCTTTCCCATTCCTGATGGAATCTGTACCAATCATTACTATGAGAACCGAGGGCACCAATCTGACGAGGATGGGCTAAGGGAAGGATTTTGTAGGTTTTGCCATTAATCACAGCCTCTGATGGAGAGCCGTAATCATAGCGTTCCTTATATTCCTTTAATGATTTGTATTCTACATCCGCCACTGTATTGAGGAACTGCTTGATGGGGATATCGCCAAGCAACACCAGCATATCAGCTTTAGATTCCTCCAGCTCTGCAATGATCTCTTTACAGCGTTCTTGATCACAGAATTTTGAAGGGCGCTTGGGGATTGAAACTTCCTTCAGGCCATACTTTTCTCTTACATTCTCATATCTCTTCAAAGCATTAACCTGACCATCATTCAGCCTTGTTTCTGGCAATAAGTCGCAGAGCCAGGCATCCTTGCGGGTAAAGCCTAAGGGCGCAAGGATATGCTCATCGAGCACCTTTGCAGAAGGGCCATTGAATCTTGAATCTGCTGGTTCCAACGTTCCTAATTCTTTAGGAATCTTAATTCTGCCAATAATTTCCTTAGCTTCATCAGGATTTCCATCCCAGAAGATCCGGGGCTCGCTGGCTACGGCCAAGGCATTGCAAATCACTTTAGAGCCATTCTTCCAACGAGCATGTACTGCACTGGCATAAACTCCCAGCACAAACACCTTCTTAGGTGTCCTATCCTGCTGCACTACAGGTTTTAATTCCTCACCAAAGGGATAATAGTACTTCATATTCATTGATCATTTGTCTTCGGGATATTTCTCGCTCATGACGTGGATGTCCTTGGCGAGCATCTTGCGGAGGGAGGCGGGAGCGATGACTTCGACATCGGGGCCAAAGGAGAGAAGCAGAGAGATGAGCTCCTTGTTGATCTTCACATTGATGGAGATCTTGGTGTAGCCATTTTCCTCAGCGATGATGCGCTGCGAGAGGTGCAGGGGCTTGGTCTTGATGTAGTTGAAACGGGAATTCCACACGCGCAGGATCACATCCACAGGCTCGTAATGCTCAGGAACGGTGACGCCAATGATATCGTCGAAATAATGGTTGAAGTCTACTCCGGACTCTTTATAGGGCAGCGCGATCTCCTCGAAGCTCTCGATACGGTCCAGGGCATAATGAGCCAAGGTGTCGTAGCCAATGGCCTGCGCAATGAGGTACCAACGGTCGTTGAACTGTTTGAGGTGGTAGGGATAGATGCGTTCGGTGAGCGTATCTTTGCCAAAGGGCTTGTAGGTAAGTTTCAGCACGCGCTTGGTCATGATGGCCTGCAATAGCTTGCTGAAATGCATCAGTCCTTCGAGATCGGGATTGCTCTGGAAGGATACCACCGATGAAGTGTCTTCGTCGAAGAGCCCCGCCCCTACTTGTATCAGCAGCGAGCGCGCCCATTCATACATAGGATCGCCCTCGAAGTCCTCCAGTACGCGGATGGCATCCTGGATCTTATTGCGCTCCTTGTCGTTCATTCGGAACAGAGGCAAAGTATAGGTGGTGTCGCTATAGCGGTAGAGTCGCTGGCGTCCGCGTTTCAGGTTTTCATTGAGCATTATACCGTAGTCTGCCTCCAGAGTGTTGATATCGTTCTGAATGGTGCGTTTAGAGACATCGGGCTTATCTGCCTTGCGCAACGCAGCATTGCACTCATCAACGAGATCGTCGATGGTGAATTCTCTGAACTGGTTTCTG
>Ga0247611_10009163_pt1 | contig 11985 bp, 7 predicted proteins | sample 177DNAGHGhighgp2_FD_192422 | JGI IMG/M metagenome (GOLD analysis project Ga0247611, IMG submission 192422) | Sheep rumen microbial communities from Palmerston North, Manawatu-Wanganui, New Zealand - 1770 DNA GHGhigh gp2 | ecosystem: Host-associated > Mammals > Digestive system > Stomach > Rumen ... | reverse complement strand
GAAGAAGAATGTTGGTGACTGTTCACTACGTGCTTACTGTGCAGCCTTCGGATGGACCTGGGAAGAGGCATTTGAGAAGTCGTCTGAGATTGCAAAGGACGAGGCACTTATGATGGATACACATAAGACCTGTGAGAAGGTTATGGAAAGTGAAGGTTATGTGCTTGATGAGGAATTCAAGAAATCAAAACGCAAGGATTTGACCGTCAATGAGTTTGCTCTTACCCATCCCTACGGAACATACTTCCTGAACACCCATGGACATCTGCTCTGTGTTAAGGATGGCGAGTACTGGGATTCCTGGGATAGCGGTAAGAAGAAAGTTCGTAGGATTTATATCAAGAAGTAATAAAATGATATATTTTTATATATATATTAAGGTATATATATGATTTACTGAACTCGACATAGGTGAACTCAATTCTTATTGGGTTCACTTTCTTTATATATAATTTAATAAATATATTGTTACATTTCCACCATGAAACACCATGACGAATATGAACAGAAAACAATTAAACAAAAGCTTGGGAATTCTATTAAAAAATATATCAAGTTAAACAGGAAGAAGAACTCAATAGAGAACGAGATGGAAAATCTCGAGAGGGACATACAAAAATATAAATTATCATATCAAGAAGCAGTATAGGGAAACAATAAATATATAAGGCAGGTACATATGTACCTGCCTATTTTATATAAATAATTTTATATAAATAATTTAATAATTATAAAGTGTTTCTTAATATTATATGAGATGCTATTCTATCAGCAAGTATTTTTATTGTTGCATTATTAGATCCAAACAAATTAAGTGCAGCATAATTATCCAAATAATAACATAAATTTATTTTCTTTGTATTGAACATATTCTTTTGCTCTAAAGTATTTAATAATGTATTAATTCTGTTATATAAATTTTCTGCATATGTATTTGTTGAATCAAATGTTGGAGCTACACTATAATTAGTTGGTTGTTCACTATCCCAATATGACTTAAATAAAAATCTTGAAATTTCTATTTGCATTCCTTTACCATATAATAATGCTTTATCGCATAGTTCATTTAGTTTTGCTGTTGTCATTGCTGTTGAGCCCGCATGGCCAGGGTGTTCTGGAGTATCCCAAAAATATCCAGTTTGTGTTTCACAACGACTAAAATTGAATTTCTTTGTCCAGTCATTTGTTTCATTACCATAAGCTGTATTGAATGGTAACCAATAAAATACAAGATTGCGATATGTAAAATGAATATATACGGCTATATCTCTAATTATATCGTTTTGTTTCCTAACATCATTTTCATAAATGTAATCATAACTAGTTAATCTATCACCATTTGAATCAATTTTATAAATCGTCCATTCACCATTTTTGTCCTTTTTCCAATTTAACATTGATGTTGTTTCATCCACCCAATAAATTCCTTCTAAAACAATATTCTTGTAATTCTTTTCATTAAATCGTCTAACTATTTCATCTATTACCCATTTAGTTGCTTTGATTCTGTGTTCTTTAATTCTAAAATCCATTACTTCATTATCTAATGTGCCCCATTCTGTAAAGTTTGTACATGGTAAAGGAATTCCTAATATTACTTTATGTTTAAAATTTGGCTCTCCCAATTCACTCTTTAATGATTCTATCTTTTCATCAAGAGCTCGTAAGCCTTCATGATACTGGCCATTAGCATTTTTTGTATAATTATACATATTAGTTGATGAATTTATAGATGCATTATATCTGTTTTCTGAGAAATAGTTTGCTAATAATATTTCCCACTGTTCCTTTGTTGCTGGTGGGCATGATGCAGATTGCTGATTATCGGAAAATGTTCTTGCAGATACATATTCATCATTTATATTTTTATCAATCCAAAAGTCTAAATATAAAAATGACCTAAAGAACCAATCACTATTACCATTTGTAAAAGTATGTTTTAATATGACATCCAACTCTGGCTCAATCCATTTTCTACGGTTTCTTCGACCTCCATAATACATTGTTATTGTATCTTGTGGAAAATTGATATATCCCCAATTATCTATATGATATCGTTGTTTCACATTGGAAGAAACATATTTGTTACTATTATAACAAACTGCATCATAACGATATACTTTATTTTTATATTCACATTTAACTGGCACTATTTCTGATTGTACGTTTTCAAATGTAAGATTTCTTGATGTAAACTTTCCAATTCCAGGTTGTGGAACATAAAAATTACTAAAATAATATGATAACTTTAAATATCCATTTGATGTGCTATTATTAAGTTCAAAGACTTGCTGTTGATTTTCTCTAATGTTACTTATCATTGTTGTTTGCTGTGTGACAGTATTTACATGATATGGATTATCATATATTAAATAAGTATTATTGAATTCATAATTCATCTGAGAACTTTGAAGTCCAAATGGAGAAAATACTGTTGGAGAACTAATTAAATATGAATTGTTAAATATAACAGTTGGAGTATTATAGTTTGTAAAATATGATCCATTTGATAATTTAGATTCATATAATGATGATATGTTTTTACTTGGTTCAACCAACCACATCTTGTGATATTCTGGAGATGTATATGTGTTATTATAATTAATAGGCAGTTTTATTGGGTCTCCATATTTATTTGTTCCAACAGTTATTAGGTTTACATCTACACCATTTCCATTATTAATATTTGTTAATCTCGTGCAATCTGGTTGTATCCAAGTTTTTACATTTTCTGTTGTCATTTCTCCATAAGCAAAATCCCATGACCAACTATTATTAATAACACAATTATTAAACACTGTTGTATATGCTCTTAACATTGAGTTAACATTTCTATAACTTGGTACATATGCAACATTATTTGAAATTTCACAATTATTTAATTCAATTATAGATCTTGGTGAATTACATTCTGTTTGAATATCAAAAATAGATGTTCCTATATATAACCATGCTGGGTTTATCAGATTTGCTTTACACAAGTTTGTGTAGAATTTATTATTCATATTAATTTTAACATTATCAAAATTAATGTTATATGAATATTCTGCATAATCATAATTTGATGCTGTCTTTGGCCCAATAGCACAATTATTAAATATACTATCTTTTAGATAAAAATTGTTTGCTCCAGTTGAAACATCAATACCTTGTAAGCTATAATTAGCATATATATTGCTAACATATGTATTACTGCCGTGTGAACCTATTGGTTGAAAGAATATATGGTCAAATGTACAATTATTAATATATGTTCCATTTACTTCAGAATGACTTTCATTTTGTCCTATCGCAATACCGCTTTGACGCATTTCAACATGACAATCATGAATATTTGTATTAGTGTTATATTTTAATACATCACTAATTAATGTCATTGATGAAGACGGAGTATATTTCTTTACATAATTATTATTTATATCTGTTTCATTACCTAAGAACATTCCGTGTGAATAATTATCAGATGCGTATTTCTTTCCATCACACCACATGTATGATGATATTATTACATCTCTATCAAAGGATATTCTACTGATAAATTGTGATGATATAATTACTGGAGTAGTAGATTTTATTGTTTGTGATGTATTTGTAATATGATTATACATTATTGCTGAGGTTGGTGATACAAGTTTTATTACTGGACATGCATAATAATAATATGATGTTTGTGTGCCTAAATAATATCCTGTTATATTTCCATTATATGTATAATAATCAGAAAGAGTTATTTCATGATTTGGATTAACAGAATAATTATAATAAGTTGCAGCATTTATTTCATTACCATTAGAATTTTTAAATGTTCCAGTACCTGTTTGAACACTTGCAGCTAATCGTAGTATATCATTTTTTGCTACGTTAATATTTGTTACTTCATTTGTTGTTGAAGAGATTTTATAATCTTTTGTGTATGGAAATATTCCTACTCCCCAAATGCCTGAAACTCCAAACGATGTAAATGATGTATATGATTTATATTCTTCTTTAAATAAACTACTATCAAAGCCTCTACTATATGGATCTCCATATAAATCAATTATTCCTTTATATGGATAATTGTTTCTACATGTATTTGCTAATGTTACATTTGAAGTTGATGAATACATTTTTGGGTTACCCCAATATTTTCCAGAAGAAAATGTTGTTGGGAATTCGTGAACACAATGATAACCTAATAAATTTATATATGATATTTCTGTGTTATCACATCCATAAAGTATTAATGAAAATAAAGTATTACAATATTTTGATTCAGATGTACCATGCAAATTAAGATATGATGCATTATAAATATTAAAACGTGCTCTTGAAGAACCGGAACTTGTTATGTCAGTGAAATAATCGCCATCAAGTTCTAAGTCTATTGAATATGAATTATTTAAGAACTGTTCAATTTTTGTTTTTATAACACCATTTGTATTTTGTCCATGAGTATATTCATTAAGTTCACTATTTACAGGTCCTTCATTAATGACTGTTTTTACATGTCTGTCATCTGTCCATTCCCAATAATGATCTTTTTGTGTTATTCCGTCTATCATACCGAAGTATGACGATTTCATATATGAATAAGCAAATGTTCCTTCAAATGTGACATTATCACCAAATACTACATGATTATTTAAATTGTTTTCATCTGGTTCAACAATTATTTCTGAATTATTTCCAGATATAATTACATTTGATAATGTTACATCCTTTGGAATATATAACTTTCTTGGAACGTTCAATACATTAACAGACTGTCCGTTTCTTATTTCGCTAATTGTCATTGAATTATTATATGTAACAGCATTAATGTTTGACATATATGTAATCGTATTCGTATCATTATCTATATATGAACATGTTAAATAACTTCCATTTACATCTGTATAATTTTTACCTTCAGGACAGAAAAATTTAGGAGATTGTAATCCTGGTAATGGTAACGTTAATGATGTTATACTAATAGGTGAATATTCTATAATATTCCCATTTTCTCTTAGGCCTGTTGTCATATTAGTAAAATCATACTTTGTTAATGTGTTCCAGGCAAAATCATTTGTTTTCTTTATTTCAAATTTATTAAAGTTTACATTTAATACTGCTGGGCCTAAGTTCTCATTATTTTCACCATAAACAACGCTACCACTGTTATTAATTAATGATGAAAATTTTGCATCTACATTAAAAATGGAATTTTTTAAATATACATATGTAGAATCTATTCTTTCATCTTGTTTTTTATTTTTGTTTAATCCCGCTGAAATATAAAATAATGTATAATAATAATAGTCTAATGGTTCACTTGGGCTTTTTGGCTTAGAAGTATCAAAGATAGAACTGGTTGAGTTAATATTTGCTAATGGATAGATACTTATAAGTTTTGATTTTCCATTATCGACATATGATATTTTACTATTATAAAACAGTGTACTTAAATTATTTTTTTCTTTTCCATTATATTTCCAATTTACTTCTTTTAATAATGTAGGTGTTGTAGGTTGATACGCACCATGATAATTAAATACACAATTTTCTATATATGTATATGATTGTTGTAATTTAGGTTCTACCCATGAATCTCTAAACCTATATGAATAATTTATATCTAATGTAATATTTTTCCACCAATTTTGTCCATTTGCTTGACCTTGACTAATATATGGCATTCTTCCAGATACATCAATTGCTTTTGGCATAGGATGAACGTTATCAACATTATCCCACATATAATATGCTCCTGTTGCCATTTCATAATATATATTATCAATTACATTATTATATGACGAATAATATGATAATGTATGATTAGGATCTTCAAGTAAATTTTCAGCGCTTGACTCATATTTCCACCCCCATACATTTCTATATGAAGATGAATTATACATATAACAATTATTAGAACCTTCAGAAAAATCTACTCCTTGTAAAGCATAATATGTAGTTATATCATGAAATGTACAGAATGAAGAATGAGTTCCTATAGGTTGTTTTATAAAATATGACAACTTACAATTATTTACAATAATATCATAATTTTGTCTGTTATTAGCATTATTAACTCCTGCACCATCACCACCTTTTTTGCCTATGGCGATTCCGCCACTTCTCATTTCAATATCACAATAATGAACATGTGAATTAGTATTATATTTTAATAATGTTATACCAGTTCCTTGACGTACACCAATATCCTTAAGATTATTTCCTCCTTCATATGTTCCAGGAAAACCGTATAATTCATATTGAGATTTATATGGATAATAATTAGCATATTCAACATAATATTTATTATAAAAAGTTGAACTATTAGTAGTTGTCCATGCGTCTGCAGAATAAGGGGGCAATTCATGAGCAGCATGATATCCTAATATATCAACATAACATAAATTCAGATTATCAGTGTAACTAAATGTTAATCCTGTTAACAGTTTTCCTCTATTTGAATTAGAATATCCTGTAATAGTTAAATTATTTACTTTTCTTCTACCAGCATCAGTGGTTTCATTTTTATTAAGAGGTCCTTTGACATCAATAGCACTCTGTTTTAAATATTCACTTGTGGACCCTCCAGCATAATCTAAGTATTCACTATAAAATCCACCATTTATACATAGTATAGAATTATCAAAATATGAAACACTGTTAAACATATATTTCAATGAATTATAATTATCATAATGATTTGCATCAGTTGGAACATATATTTTTACTGTTTCTTTAGGTTGTCTTCTTGCATAATTATAACGATCATCTGATGGATCATTAAATGTTTCTCTTAAATTCTTAAAATAGTCCCATTCATAATTTTCCGTGCCTAAATTTGGAATACATCCAAAATTTGTTGCATATGTATAACAATTTGTAAATGTACCACTCCATGTACATTTGTCAAATAAATATGAACTGTTATCAGCAACAATTGATGAATTATTTCCAATAATGTTTACACCTATGATTTTAGATTTAACTATTATTGTAGAATTTTCTCCTAATGTTAAATTTTTATTATTGCTATTTGTGAAATCAATACTAGGTATATCAGCAAAACCAGAATCTAATACGATAATGCTATTATCATTTAATTCTGTACCATTTATAATTTGTGAGTATGATGTAACATTAATTTGCATATGTTTTTTCTTGTATATTGTATATATAATTATTCCGATTCCGATAATGCATAATATACTAATAATTATCCATGCCATAGTATATTATTAGATATTTTTGTACGCATATATTTAAAAATATTTTTGAATATTTTAATGCACTTATATATATTAATATATAAAATAAATTATAAAACTTTAAGATTATGAAATTTGTATTATATTGTGAAATTCCTGATGTTAAGAAAGATCAGTTAAAGAAATGTGTAAGTATGGTTGAGAGACTTACACCAATAAAGGTAAACAACATATTTGTTACTGAGGATGAGATTGAAAGTAATCCTGTTGATAACCACAACAAAGTTATTCATGATAAACGCACACCACATATCAGTCGTCCTGCAAATATAGATCCTAATCGCGGTTGGGAAGAATATGACAAAACATCTAATATGCCTACATTATGAAAGAATTTAGCGAAGATATACAAAAATTATTAGAGGAAAGATTTCCAGGCAGAAATATATATGAAATGGACCTTGAGGAACTAAAGGAGTTCAAGGAAGAAGTTATTGATTTGAGACATGAATATGCCTTACTTGAGAATGCATATAAGGTATGTGCTAATGCAGGATATGGGTCTTCCGCAAACGAACATTTTTATTTCTTCTTACCGAAGCTTGCATCAGACATCACTGGTGAATGCCGTAATCTGACAAAGACGATGTGGCATAATCTTGAAGAGTTTTTTCATGAGACACTTTGGGAACGAAAAGACATACAACAGCAATTTGGATTTGAGCTTGATGAGTCAAAACATGATTGGTATAGGGAACAATCAATTAGTGTATATTCTGATACTGATTCGGTGTACACAACTTATGGTTCATTGTTTGATGCAATGACTCCGGAAAGTCAAACAAAGTTCGATACTATTGAAAAGAAACGTGATTTTATATTAAAGTTTAATCAAGAATTTCTTGATAAACAAAACAATAAATGGTGCGATGAAATATTTAATCCTCGTCATGGTCGCAATATTCATGAGTTTGAGTGTGAAAGTTTGAGTTTAGCGCAAATAAATATTCATAAGAAAAACTATTTAAAAGCATATATTTGGAGTAAAGGAAAATATTTTGATGTTAATAAACCAAAGCTTTCTGCAACAGGCATTGAACTTGTGAAATCATCAACACCTGGATTTTGCCGTGACAAACTTCCAGCAATTCTTAACAAACTAATGTTTGAACTAAATTCACACAACAAAGAAGAGTTCACAATGGAATTCATCGATACGATGCAGAATCTTCGTAAGGAATTTTATATGGCTGATATTGAATATATTTCACAATCAGTGAATATAGGTAATTATAAAAAGTTCGTTATTGATGATACAAATGAACTTAAGTTTGAGAAAGGTTGTCCAACATCAGTACATGCAATTGCAAGATACAATTATTTAGCACATAAGCATGGTCAAGATAATTTAATTACACGGTCAGGCAAGATTAAATATTATAATATATTAATGCCAAATAGACAATCAGGATTCTTTGGGTATCCAAGCGGTATGCTTCCAGAGTGGGCACCACCAATGAATAAGATTGTTCAATGGGAAAAGAATGTAATTAATCCAATTAACAGGTTCTTAGAGGTAATGGGAATACCATTATTATTACCGAGTGAGGCTCAACAGATGACTTTGTTTGGATAACGATTTTGAATAACAATTATATATAAAATAAGGGAACATTTAAGTGTTCCCTTTATTATTTTTTAATATTTAATTAATATGTAAAATTTATTTATCCTGTCGTTGTTTAATATTATCAATCATATATGACTGTTGCATATTAATATTATTGTCATTATCATGTTCCCAATTCAATAATATTCTTACTGCCTCAGATACCATATATTCTGCGGTCTTTACTGGAACGTTCTGTCCTAACTGATATGTTATTCTTCCAGCATATTTTTCATCAACCCCTAATTCAAAGTCATGAGGCATTCCCATTAATTCCATGTTCTCCCTAATATTAATAAGACGATTTTCATAAGGATGAATGGTGTTCTCAATGTTACGGAACATTACTGCTGGACATGTATCAATCGACATCTTCGGTGTGAACATAAAGAATCCTTTACCATGTTTATATTTATATTCTACATCATTAATTTTACGATGCCATGCTGCCTTTTGTTTATCATTTAAATCATACTCGTCGGTAAATTCACGAAATTCGTCAAACATATTCTGTGAACATAATTCTCCAACCAAATCCTTCTTATGCATCTTATCACGCCAGTCCTCTCCATATTCCTTTAGAAAAAAATCCATAAGAATAGTTGAATAATATCTCCATGGTGATTCTTCATACTTAAGTCCTTTTGGGATTGCTTTAAAATAATCAGTCGCAGAAATATGCTCATTAACAAAGTTGATTATATGAGCCATATCGTCCTCATGTTGTTTCTTAAAGAAGAATACAAATGTACGAGGCCGACGTTGACAGTTCTTATGAAGCTGAGTATCTGTCTTAAAATATGTCACGGTATAACCATATTTTTCTGCAAGATTATTAAACCAGTTACGAAGTGGTTCACCTTTAGGAGTATATAATGCAGGAGCATTCTCAAAGAGATATATCTTTGGCTGAAGCTGAGATAATGTATATTCTGCAATAAACTTCATATTACAATTCTTTACATTCTTTACTTCTTCGCCAAATGTTGACACTGTACTAAGTCCTGAACAGATAGGTACTGCAACTACAAGATCTAAGTCAGAATCACGTTCATACAAATTGATTAAATTGCCTCCTTCATCAACAATTTCCTGATTCATATTATCATCACCATCAAACATAGCTCGATTGTTAAACATATAATATGCAGGCATACGATTATGTTTCTTAAGATATTGTGTGAGATTATATTCATTACCGCATCCTACAATCTCGTCATCCTTATTCTTCTTAAAGTCATTTAATCCCTTAAATGATAAAATGAATTCTGCAGGATGCCCTACCGCATTCTCTGCTCCAAAATACATACCACCTGTCAATGGCTGTATTGCTGCCCATTTAATTTCTTCTTTAGTCATATATTATATATAAATTTTAATTATTTTTTCCAAATAAAAGATTTTTTAAAAATTTTAATTTTTCAAATATTTGTAGTGTCTCTCATACACATGTAACGATCCACAGTTATATTCAATAGGTTTCTTCTCACCCATCACAACACCGTTATCAGTAAGATCATCATATAACTTATCATATACATATTTATGCCACTGTAGATCATTATTAAATCCAAATACTGCATCACAACTTCTTTGATAAACTATATATTTCAATTCATAAACTTCTATATCATTCTCTGGATGTTCAATCTTATTTAAGAAACAATGAACATAATGAGTACACATAAAATCTCTCATGTTATCCTTACACCAGTCTTCTTGCATTGACGGTCTTGTATATATCATTACTGCCTGCCGAGTACAATAATTTCTTAATAATGAATTAAGACAATGTTTATATTGGTAACCATTATCAGGACTAAATATACACCAACCATAGTTTGAATTGATATATCCAAGTGGTGTTGATACATCTTTCCAAATTTTTGGAGCACCCTCAGGAATATCATTTACATTTAATGACATTGATTCATACCACTCAATCTCACGTTTAGCATAATCATAATTTGGCTCACGAACTATATAATCCTTATCTGCAATGAAATGAACATTCTGAAGTTCAATAGTATTATTTCTAAATTCTTTATTTAAATACTTTTCTTTAAATTCATTATATATGTCAGATGTAGTTTTCATATCATAAAAAATAAAAATTTATAATTTAATATATAAATGAATGATGATACTATTAAAATATTTTTATATATATTTAACATATTTTTATAATTTAGATGGCAAAAAAGATTAAATTACGTGATAAGACTGGTGAACAACTTATTCCTGTAACTCGTTCAACTACTGTTGAGATGAATGACGGAGTAACCTTACAGACAGCATATGAAGGAATAAACTCATCACATTACACAAAAGAGGAGATTAACGCTGCAAGTTATTTAACATCACATCAGGACATAAAGACCATAAATAATCAGACAATAACTGGTACAGGTAATGTTACGATTAATGAACTTCCAAATGTGTCATCATCTGATAATGGAAAAGTTCTTCAGGTTGTGAATGGACAATGGCAACTTGTAACACCACTAAATCTATATAGTGGAACAGGAGCACCAAATAATTCACAAGGAAATAACGGTGACCTTTATATGCAAATTTAATCAAAAATTTTAATAAAATTATGTCAAATTATATAAAGGTAAATAATCAATACAGAGAAATACAATCCATTTATAAGAAAATAAGTGGAACATGGACCATTGTCAATGATGTACAAAATGTATTTGACAATACACTATATTTTTATGACCCAACATCAATTGACATAAGTGCTACATTACAAATTATTGGTGAATCACAATATACAGGTAAGTCATTCATATTATCTGCAAAATATGAAGATAGAACCGTATATCCAACTTGGAGTATAACAGCTGGTTCACAATATGCATCAATGAATAGTAATGGTAAGGTAACTATCAATTCTGGGGTACAGAATCAGAGTATAACAGTTTCTGCATCATGGACAAACAGTATGAATGAATCATATACAGAAACAAAAACAATAATCATTTCATATGATAATGAACTTGCTATTGATGGTGCTGCAACCATGACAGGTACTTCAGGAAATGTAATAGCAAGATATAATGGAAACGTTGTCACACCAACTTGGGCAATTACATCAGGAAATCAATATGCAACAATTGATAACACAGG
>Ga0247611_10009161_pt1 | contig 11986 bp, 9 predicted proteins | sample 177DNAGHGhighgp2_FD_192422 | JGI IMG/M metagenome (GOLD analysis project Ga0247611, IMG submission 192422) | Sheep rumen microbial communities from Palmerston North, Manawatu-Wanganui, New Zealand - 1770 DNA GHGhigh gp2 | ecosystem: Host-associated > Mammals > Digestive system > Stomach > Rumen ... | reverse complement strand
CAAAGAGCGTGCAAAATTTCTGCTTTTTTTTTGAATGCGCAAATTTTTCTCGCATTTTTTTTATTTTTTTATTATTTTTTTTGAGAAAAGGAGTTAATATAGTTGAGAATTGAGAATCAATTAATAATTGAGAGTTGAGAATTGACAGTTGAAGTGATTTACGATTTACGAATGTACGATGTACGAAGGATTGACAGATTTACGATTTACAGATGTACGATGTACGAAGGAAAAGAGGTATATGCAAAGAGGAACAAGATAGGTTGATCTATCGGTGACGTATCGGTGACGTATCGGTGACGTATCGGTGACGTGTCGGTGATGTCTCGGTGATGTCTCGGTGATGTCTCGGTGACGTCTCGGTGATGTGTCGGTGATGTTTCGGTGACGTATCGGTGACGTATCGGTGATGTATCGGTGACGTCTCGGTGTTGTGTCGGTGATGTGTCGGTGATGTGTCGGTGATGTCTCGGTGATGTCTCGGTTCGTTTACGTCTCGTTTACGTCTCGTTTACGTGTCGTTTACGTGTCGTTTACGTCTCGTTTACGTCTCGTTTACGTGTCGTTTACGTCTCGTTTACGTCTCGTTTACGTCTTTTGCTCGGGAAAGGCGAAGAGTTTTCGGGCATTTGCCGTGGTGATTTGGTCGATTTGCTCAATCGATGTGTGGTACACTTCCGCCAAGACATTGGCGACATATTTCATCCACCGGCTTTCATTGCGTTGTCCGCGGAAGGGCACGGGCGCCATATACGGAGCGTCCGTTTCGAGCAGAATCCTTTCCAGCGGGATTCCCGCCAAGTTGTCGCGCAGCTTGCAGTTCTTGAAGGTAATCACTCCGCCAATACCAAGGTGAAATCCCATGTTGACGATTTGCCTTGCGGTTTCATTGCTTCCGGAAAAACAATGCATGACTCCGCGTAGCTTGGGATACTCCTTTAATATATTAAGGCAGTCTTCTGTGGCGTCCCTGCTATGTATGAGTACGGGCAAATCTCGCTCTTGCGCCCATTGCAGTTGCGTGCGTAAAGCGACTTGCTGTTCGGCTTTGAAAGTGGTGTCGAAATGATAGTCAAGCCCAATCTCGCCGATGGCGAAGTATTTGTGAGCGGAGAGCTGTTGCTGTAAGGTAGCGAGCTGCGTTTGCCAATCTTCCCTGACGTTTTCGGGATGTAAGCCGATAGCAGGAAACAAGTATCCGGGGAATCGGTCGCAGATGTTTAGGACGGGTTCGATGGATGCGGCGTCCACTCCGGGAACGAGGATGGCAGATACTCCTTCCGCTTTCTGTTGGGTGATGAATTCGTCCAAGTTATCCTGGTATTGCGGGTCGTCGATATGTGCGTGGGTGTCGATCATATGGGGTTTAGTGTTTAGTGTTTAGGGGTGAATGTTTAGAGAGGATGCTGCTGTCGCCATAGGAGAGAAAACGGAAATCGTGCGCGAGCGCATAATCATATATGGTGTGCCAATCTCCTCCGACAAAGGCACTCACGAGTAACAAGAGCGTGGATTTGGGTTGGTGGAAGTTGGTAATGAGTTGGTCCACCACATGAAATTGATAGCCGGGCTTAATCATAATTTGCGTTTGTGCGTGCAAAGTGTCCATGTTGTTTGCATCGAGATAGTCGATGATAGCCTGCAGCGAATCGGCGGTATCCATTGAGTGCGGTTGTTGGTACGGTTCGTGCTGCGCGACGTTGGGTAGCGCGACGTGTTCGCCAATAAAATAAAGGCTTTCAAGCGTGCGCATGGATGTCGTGCCGACCGCGACGACAGCTCCGAGATTGTCTTTGACCTGCTGAATCGTATCTCGTGGCACGGAAATGATTTCGGTGTGCATGACGTGCTCGTTGGCATCTTCGGTTTTGACGGGTTGGAAGGTACCTGCTCCGACGTGGAGTGTGAGTTCGGTGGTTTTGATGCCTCTGCGCTTCAAGTCGTCGAGTACTTCTTGCGTGAAATGCAGTCCAGCAGTCGGCGCTGCGACCGAACCTTTGATACGGCTATAAACGGTTTGGTATGTGGTTTTGTCGCTTTCTTCGGTAGCGCGATTGAGATAGGGCGGGATAGGCAATTCGCCAAGTCCGTCCAGAAGTTGTGAGAAAGATTTGGAGTTGTCATCCCACGTGAAGCGTACTTCGTGTGTATTACCCGTAGTTGCAAGTCTTTCGGCGTGCAGCGTTCCGTTGCTGAGGATGCCGGATTTCCATTTTTTGAGATTGCCGATCATGCACTTCCAAACGCAGCTGTTGGTGGCAGAAAGCGCGAGTTGGTAGTCTTTCGGGTTCAGCGGTTCGAGACAAAAGACCTCTATGCGCGCGCCAGAATCCTTGTGAAAGACGATTCGCGCGGGAATGACACGTGTGTTGTTATAGACCAGTAGCGAATGGGGTTGAATGTAATCGCCGATGTTGAAGAATCGGTCTTCTGCGATTTCTCCGTTTCGATAGACGAGCAGTTTGGAGTGGTCTCTTTGCGGCAGCGGGTATTTGGCAATCCGCTCGTCGGTTAAAGGGTAATCAAATTCGTTTATGAGGAGTTTTTCCATCTTTTTTTTGTGGTTTATTGGCGTGTTTGGCGATAACATGTGTTTTGCGGTCTCCGGCAAAGAGTTCGTATTTATTGAAAAGGCAGTCGAGTTCTCCGTTCATGAGATGAATTCGTGTGCTTGGTTTGAGACCGATGCATTTGAGTGCGTCTTCGTTTGATGAAATGACCCAAGCGGTAGAGCCTGCGAACTGGTGTTTGAAGGCAGTGCCGAGGTCTGCGTACAGGCGGAGTACGTCTTTGTCTTGTGCGAGCCGTTCTCCGTACGGCGGGTTAACGATGAGGAGAGCAGGTTCCTGTTTGTCGCGTTTGATTTCCTGCAGCCGGATTTGTTTGACATCGATAAACTTCTGCTGTCCGGCAGCTTTGATGTTCTGTAGTGCGGCTTGTACGGCATAGAAAGCGGCATCAGAGCCGTATATGTGATGCGTGAAAGGTCTTTCCTGCGAATCGTCGTTATAGACAAACTCGAACAGCTCTTTGTCGAAGTCGAGCCATTTTTCGAACGCGAATCCGTTACGGAAGATTCCCGGTGCGATGTTTTGTGCGATGAGTGCCGCCTCAATGAGTAGCGTACCTGATCCGCACATAAGATCGTAAAAGTCTGTATCTCCTTTCCATCCCGCCATGAGCAACATCCCTGCTGCGAGTGCTTCGTTGATGGGTGCTTGTGTGTTGGCGACCCTGTAACCGCGTTTATGCAGGCTCTCTCCGCTGCTATCGAGCGAGATGGTGACTTGTTCGTTCGCGATGTGTACGTTGATGTACAAATCGGGATTGGACAACTTGACCGACGGGCGTTTTCCTTCGCGTTCGTTCCACCAGTCAGCAATAGCATCTTTGACGCGGTACGTGACGTAACGCGAATGTCGGAAAGTTTCGGAATAGACAGTGGCGTCGATTTGGAAACTGGTTTGCACGGTCATGAATTGTGACCAATCGATGTTTTTGACCTGCGCATACACTTCGTCTGCATCTTTTGCTTTGAATGAAAAGATGGGCACGAGCACACGCGATGCGGTTCGCAGGCATAAGTTTGTGCGGTAGAGCAGTTGTTTGTCGCCGGTAAACGATACCGCCCTTCGCTCAATCTTCACATTGTTGGCGCCCAACGCGACCAACTCGCCTGCCAATACTTCCTCCAAGCCCTTAAACGTCTTGGCAATCATAGAGAATACTTTCATACAGCCTGCAAAAGTACAAAAAAAAAATGGTTCGTGCAAATTTTTTTCACTTTTATTTGCATATATCAAAAAAATGTAGTACTTTTGCACGCTAAATTGGTGTTCTATGCGCCGATGTGCAGGTAAATTGCGAATAATTTTTGAAAAAAGATATTTATGGGATTTTTAGAACTGATTACCAAGTTATTTGGAAACAAGTCACAAAAAGACATGCGAGCTATTCAGCCGTATGTGGATAAGATTGCGAGTTTGTACCCCGAAATAGACGGGTTGTCGAATGACGCACTACGTGCCCGTTCGGCTTCGTTGATGGCCAAGATAGCCGACCGTGTGGCATCGAAGAAGGATCGGATAGCCGAATTGAAGTCGGGCATCGAGGAGTTGCCGATAGATAAGCGCGAGAAAGTATATAACGAGGTGGACAAACTTGAGAAAGAGATCAAGGACGATTACAAGGCCGTTCTGGACGAAGTGTTGCCGGAGGTATTTGCGATAGTGAAATCCACCGCCAGACGTTTTGCAGAGAACGAACAAGTGGTTGTTACCGCCAATGAGCAGGATAAGAACCTTGCCGCCGATCCTCGTTTTGACTTTGTAGAGATACAAGGCGAAAATGCCGTTTATTTCAATCATTGGACAGCGGGAGGAAACGAGATTACATGGGATATGGTTCATTACGATGTGCAGTTGATAGGCGGCGTTGTATTGCATCAAGGCAAGATAGCCGAGATGGCGACCGGTGAAGGTAAGACGCTTGTGGCGACATTGCCTGTGTTCCTCAACGCAATGACGCACGAAGGAGTGCATGTGGTAACGGTGAACGATTATTTGGCAAAACGTGACTCGGAGTGGATGGGTCCGCTGTATATGTTCCACGGACTGACGGTTGATTGTATCGATAAATACAAGCCAAACTCGGACGAGCGCCGGAAAGCCTATGCCTGCGATATTACGTTCGGAACGAACAATGAGTTCGGTTTTGACTATCTGCGAGATAATATGGCAACCTCTCCGTTGGATTTGGTTCAGCGCGGACATAACTTTGCGATTGTGGATGAGGTGGACTCGGTATTGATTGACGATGCCCGAACTCCGTTGATTATCAGCGGTCCGATACCGAAGGGCGAAGACCAGATGTTTGATGAATACAAGCACCGTGTGGAACTGCTTGTGCGCACGCAAACGACGCTGACAACCAAGTTGCTGGCAGAAGCCAAGGCAAAGATGCCGTCCGAGGATGAGAAAGAACGCGAGGCAGGCGAGTTGGCGCTGTTCCGTGCATTTAAAGGCATGCCGAAGTCGAAAGCGCTGATTAAATACCTCTCCGAACCAGGCGTGAAAGTGCGTCTGCAAAAGACGGAAGAGTTCTATTTGCAGGAGAATGAAAAAAATATGCACATTGCAACGGATGAGCTATATTTCGTTATCGACGAGAAGAACAAATCCATCGAATTGACCGATAAAGGTATTGACACGCTGACTGGCAGTACCGAAGACCCGAACTTCTTTGTGCTGCCCGATGTGGGAACCGAGATAGCCGAATTGGAAAAAGCAAACCTTACTGCAGAAGAGAAACAACAGCGCAAAGACGATATCCTGTCGAATTATTCGATTAAGTCGGAACGTGTGCACACCGTTCACCAGTTGTTGAAGGCTTATACGCTGTTCGAGAAAGATGTGGACTATATCATTGACAACAATGAGGTGAAGATTGTCGATGAGCAGACAGGCCGTATTATGGAAGGCCGCCGCTGGTCAGACGGCTTGCACCAAGCTGTGGAAGCGAAAGAGAACGTCAAGGTAGAAGGCGCGACACAGACGTTTGCAACGATTACGCTGCAGAACTATTTCCGTATGTACAACAAACTGTCCGGTATGACCGGTACTGCCGAAACGGAGGCAGGTGAGTTCTGGAATATCTATAAGTTGGATGTGGTAGTTATTCCGACCAACAAGCCCGTTGCACGTATCGACATGAATGACCGTATTTACCGTACAAAACGCGAGAAATACAATGCGGTTATAGACGAAATACAGAAGTTGATAGGCGAAGGCCGTCCGGTATTGGTTGGTACGACGAGTGTCGAGATCTCGGAGTTGTTGAGCAAGATGCTGAATATCCGCAAGATTCCTCACCAAGTATTGAATGCGAAGTTACACCAACGCGAGGCGGAAGTAGTAGCAGAAGCCGGTCGTAAGGGTGTCGTAACGATTGCGACGAATATGGCAGGTCGTGGTACGGATATCAAGTTGACGCCTGAAGTCAAAGAAGCCGGCGGTTTGGCGATTATCGGTACCGAGCGTCACGAGTCCCGCCGTGTGGACAGACAGTTACGCGGACGTTCCGGCCGTCAAGGTGACCCGGGTAGTTCCGTATTCTATGTGTCTTTGGAAGATGATCTGATGCGTATGTTCGGATCCGAGCGTATCGCGTCCGTCATGGACCGTATGGGCTTCCAAGAGGGCGAGATGATTGAGCATAAAATGATTTCGAACTCTATAGAACGCGCACAAAAGAAAGTCGAAGAGAATAACTTCGGTATCCGTAAACGTTTGATTGAGTATGATGATGTCATGAACCAGCAGCGTAACGTCATTTATGCCAAACGCCGTCACGCATTGATGGGTGAGCGTATCGGAGTGGATATCACGAATATGATTTATGACACCGCAGAGTCCATTATTGCTGATGCGCACGATTCGAACGACTTTGAACAGCTCGGATTCGATGTGATGCAGACCTTTGCGATAGAACTGCCGTTTGACGAGGAAACCTTCCGTCGCAGTCGTGAGAGTCAACTCTCTGATATGTTGGCTGAAGCAGCGATTGAGGCATTCAAACGCCGTATGGACAAGTTGACCACAACGGCTAATCCTGTTATCCAGCAAGTCTATAAGGATAAAGGGGCGATGTATGAGAATATATTGATTCCGATTACGGACGGCAAGAAAGTGTATAATATTGCCGTAAATCTCAAACGTGCTGCGGAAACCGATTCGAAAGAGGTTATCAAGGAGTTCGAGAAACGGATGTTGCTTTACGTTATTGATGATGAGTGGAAAGAGCATCTACGTCAATTGGATGACTTGAAGCAAAGTGTTCAGAATGCCTCATACGAGCAAAAAGACCCGTTGTTGATTTACAAATTGGAGTCGTTTAATATCTTCCGGCAGATGTTGGATAGCCTTAACCGCCGTGCAATCGCAATTTTGCTTCGCGGTCAGATTCCGCAACAACAGCCGCAGAGCGTTCAGCAGGCACAGGCACAGCAGCGGTCGGATTACTCTCGCTATCGTACGCAGAAAGACGCTGTGCAGTCCGCTGCTCAAGCGTCCGGAATGGCGCAGGCAGCAGGACGGGATACCCGCGAGCAGCAGCGTCCGGAACCAATTCGTGTTGAGAAGAAACCGCGTCCCAATGACCCGTGTCCTTGCGGTAGCGGCAAAAAGTACAAACAGTGTCACGGAAAAGGATTATAATACCCCAAAACTCCTATTAAATGTTTTATCAACTCTCAATTATCAATTCTCAATTGTCAATTCTCAATTCTCCCTTGTCCATTGTCTGGAACGTGGACCCGATATTGATTCATTTCGGCAACGGGGGGATTCGCTGGTATGGACTGCTTTGGGCAATTGGGTTGTACTTGTGCTATTTAGTGCAGGTCTGGATGTACAAACATGAACGCTGCCCGGAGGATTGGGCGGATAAGATCTTTGTTTGGATGAGCCTTGGTGTGATTATCGGTGCCCGTCTCGGACATTGTTGGTTCTATGAGTGGCATCTGACAAATGACCCGATACAAATCTTCGGTTGGACCATCAATTATCGCAATCCGTATATTGAAAATCCTTTCCTGTTGATTAAGATTTGGGAAGGCGGACTATCTTCTCATGGCGGCGGATTGGGACTTATTTTTGCTGCTTGGTTGCTTAACCGAAAGCACTTCAGCAAGCGCCCGGAATACCAAACATCGATGATCTGGATACTTGACCGCCTGTGTATCGGTGTATGTATTACCGCTACGCTGATTCGTTTGGGTAATCTGATGAACTCTGAGATTTACGGCGGTCCGACTGACTTGCCTTGGGGATTTATCTTTGTGCGTGACGGACAGACGGTTCCGTGTCACCCAACCCAGATATATGAGATGATCTATTGCCTTGTGGCGATGGCTGTGACTTGGCCCTTATACTGGTTCACCAATGCACGCCGGCGTGAAGGGCTGTTGATAGGTGTTTTCTTCCTTATCGTGTTTGTAACGCGCTTCTGCTTGGAGTTTATAAAGAATGACCAAGAGGCTTTTGAGGCAGGTCATTTGCTGAATATGGGACAACTGCTGTCTATTCCGTTCATTATTGCGGGTTTGTGGCTGGTGATACGTTCTTTCAAGCGCCCGTTATTACCGGATACCACTCAGTTTGAAGTCCCTAAAGAGCCGAAGAAAAAGTAACCGAACTTGAAATCCAAGAGTCTGTACATATTTGCATTTGTAGCAGTTTTGTGCTTTTCAAACGTGTCGCCCGTCATTGCGGGCGATACCATTTATGTGCTGAGTGACACTTATGCCGGTGTGGCGAAAGATACTTTCAAGTTGCACGAACAGCAGTCGGCTGCGGATAATGATGATTTATTGTTGGAGTTAGTTGCGCAGCAAAGCAAGGCGATATATAAGCGTGACTCGTTGCACAGTGATTCGTTGTTATTGGTATTGCGTGAAAGGGATTCGTTGCTGCAAGCGGAGTTTGAGGCGTTGCAGGCACAGATTCTGCAAACACGCGATTCGATTGCCTTATTGGAGAAAATCAAACAATATGGTCGGACAGACCAAAAGATTAAGCGCACGGATACCTTGGTGGTGGACCCGATGCAGCATGAGATCGATTCGCTGTCGCGGGTGTTGGCGGACAAAGTCTATGTGAATCGAGCGCTGGTGGAAAAGTCTATCTTCCGCGATATTGATGCTGACTTGTCCGATATCGCGCGCGCACTGCGTGATAGGTACAATCCTTGGTATAAAGAGGCAGATCTCATGTTGCAGTTTACGCAGAACTATATCTCGCCAAACTGGTATAAAGGCGGCAATAGTAACTTTGCTGTGCTGAATATTGCGCGCGGACAGATCAATTACCATAAAGACCGTATTTACTGGGAAAACACCGGTGAATGGCGGGCGGGTATTACGACCACACCGCGTGACTCCTTGCGCAAATACAATGTCACGGATGACTTGTTCCGCCTGTATTCGAAGTTCGGCTATAAGATTGTTGAGAAACTGTACGCCTCCGGGTCGGTGGAGTTCAATACAACCCTATGGAATGTGTGGAACGAAAATCAGTCCACCGTAAAAACGGCGTTTCTCACTCCCATGAAGTTTTATGTCAATGCCGGTTTGGATTACAAGCCTGTGAATGACTTGAGTATAGTTTTTGCGCCGGCTACCTATAAGCTCGTCTATGCGTATTTTGGAGACGGAGACAGTATTCGTCATGTGGACGTTACCAATTATGGCATAGAAGCCGGCAAGCAGGTTCTCAGTGAGTTCGGTAGCACCTTGCGTGTGCAGTGGCGGTACAGACCTTTCCGCGAAGTCGGATTGGAGTCGGACTTCTATTTATATACCAACTATAAGAGTGTGGAGATTGATTGGGAGGTTATTGCCGAGTTTTATATCTACCGTTTTCTCAGTATCCGGCTGATGCTTCATCCGCGATTTGACTCTTCGTATATAGCGGAGGGTGATACCAAACCAAAAGTGCAGTTCAAAGAACTGCTTTCGGTGGGTTTCTCGCATAAATTCAGATAATTGCTAATTCATTTCCCGTTCTAACCGTTCCCAGCGCAGGATTGCGTCGTGCCCGTATTTCCAGATGTTTTCGCGAATCTTGGACAGCGCCACTTCTTCGCCTAAATGCGATTTGGAATAGAACTTGTCGGCGTAGCAGATAATCCGTTCTTCCAATGAAACGGGCAGATAGTCTTGTACGGGAATCGGCAGGTCTTCGCGGATGACTTGTTCCATCGTGATACCGCTGCCCGTGTGCCGTTCCGCCACCAGCGCATGTTGCGGCAAACCTTCTTTACGCAGTAGCTCTGCGCCCAAATAGCCGTGTTCGATGTACTTGTGTGAACCAACGCAATGGATTTTCGGTGCATCGCAATAGATGATGCCTATATCGTGCAGCATCGCTGCTTCTTCCACGAATGTCCGGTTCACGTTCCATGCGGGATGGGCATCACAAACCTGCAACGCCCTGTCGCGCACCTGTTCAGAGTGCGTTACCAATACGTGACGCAGGTCTGGAGAACTGCCGTAGTACTTGTCTATGAGCGCTAAGTAATCAATCATTTGTCATCTATCGTAGTCCGTTCAGGTAGCTTTTGGCGTCCATCCGTTTCTTGCCGGGCATTTGCAGCTCAAGAATGTCGATATATCCATCGCGGCACGGCATAATCAGATGACCTTTCTTTTCCGGCACATCACTTACCGCTACCTTATATATCTTCATCCCGTCTTTGGTCCAAGCGCCTGGGTAAGGACTTAGTCCGCGTACGAAGTTCTTTATTTCGATGGCTGTTTTGCCGAAATCTATTTCACAAGTCTCTTTGAATATTTTCGGAGCGGGTTTGAGGTCCGGCAGTTCGGGTTGTGGGGTTGTCGGAATCGGTTTACCCTCGCGGTCGCATTGTTCTATCAGCCGTACGGTTTTCAGTACAATCTCTTTGCTGAGTGCCATCAGTCGGTCGTGTACGCTGCCGGCGTCTTCGTCTTCGCCGATGGCGATGCGTTCTTGCAGGATCATGTTGCCTGTATCAATCTCATGTTTGAGCATGAAGGTGGTCAGTCCGGTTTCTTTTTCACCGTTGATGACTGCCCAGTTGATAGGTGCTGCGCCGCGGTATTGGGGCAGCAGCGAGCCGTGTACGTTAAAGGTTCCGAGTCGTGGCATTGCCCACACTACTTCCGGCAACATCCGGAAGGCGGTTACGATTTGCAAGTCCGCGTTGTAGCTGCGCAGTTCTTCGATGAAGGTTTCGTCTTTTAGTTTTTCGGGTTGCAAAACAGGGATATCGTGTGCCAACGCATATTGTTTGACGGGCGAATACTGCATTTGGTAGCCGCGTCCGGCTGGTTTGTCCGGCATCGTTACGGCGGCAACGACATTGTAGCCGTTTTCCACTAAGGTTTCCAATCCTGCTACGGCAAACTCCGGCGTGCCAAGATATATAATTCTCACAGTTTTCCTCCTTGTCCCCATAATAATTTGTCTTTAAGAGATTGCACAAAACTGTTGCCGGCAATCTGTACCAATTTGATTGTATAGTCTGCTTTGCGGATAGTCAGTGTGATATCCTCGCTCATCACTTGGCTGCGGCCGTCAACGCTGATGAGGTAACTGCCTGTGCGGCTCTTCACCTTTAGCTCTATGATCCAATCGTCCGGCACTACTAACGGACGCACATTCAGACTGTGTGTCGCAATCGGAGAAAGAATCACGCCGCGGGCTTGAGGAACCATCAACGGGCCGCCGATACTCAGGTTATATGCCGTGGAGCCGGTGGGCGTGGATAGCAACAGACCGTCTGCCTCGTATTTGTGAAGAGGAGCGCCGTTAATCTGTGTTTCGATGCTGATCATACTGCTCAGCCCGTATTTCATCACAGCAATCTCGTTCAGCGCATTGGGAGCCATAATCAGTTCCGAACGCGAGGGCTCGACGTGCAGTAAGGTACGTTGTTCGATGGTGTAATCGCCTTTGATGAGTTGGTCCATGATTACATCGACGTTTTTCGTCTGTACATCGGCTAAGAATCCCAGTCTGCCGCAGTTGATACCGACGATAGGGATGTTTTTCGCTCCGATGGCGGCGGCTGTAGTAAGGAACGTTCCGTCTCCGCCTATAGACATCGCAAAGTCGATAGGTTCTTTGGCGTCTGTGAAAGGCGCGTATGCGCGCATATTGAGTTCTTGACGCAGTTCTTGTGACAGCACTACATCTACACCGCGCAGTTGCATGAATTCCAATATATGCGTCACCTCTTGCAAGGTGTTTTCTTTCATCGCATTACCAAAAATCGCAATAGTCATAATCTCGTCCTCCAAGTTTCAGCCGACAAAAGTACAACAAAAATTGCACATACGCAAATAAATTATCATTTTTTTCGCATAAGGGATAATTTTATCCCGAATAGTTGCATGATTGTGTCTGTCGGGGTGCTTGCACACCAGCGGGCACAAGGATGCGGCTAT
>Ga0247611_10009159_pt1 | contig 11989 bp, 11 predicted proteins | sample 177DNAGHGhighgp2_FD_192422 | JGI IMG/M metagenome (GOLD analysis project Ga0247611, IMG submission 192422) | Sheep rumen microbial communities from Palmerston North, Manawatu-Wanganui, New Zealand - 1770 DNA GHGhigh gp2 | ecosystem: Host-associated > Mammals > Digestive system > Stomach > Rumen... | reverse complement strand
TTTATTGTTTTTATTTTGTCTTGAATTAGTCCTTGACTACGGTATAAACCTTCTTGCCTTCCTCCTCGGACATTACGCTATGATAGCCAGCTGCAACAAAACTTGTACCTGCACCTTCGGCTGCGTTGTTGGCTGGGTCAAATTCATAGAACTTACCACCCTTTACGATAATATTAGCCTTGCCAGCCTTGTAGTTCTTGTCAAGACAGTTGATGAGGAACCTGAGATTGCCATTCTCGTCTCTGTCAGCTGTGTCGGCGTTTGTCAGTTTGAAAGTACCGCCATTGATTTCAATTACACCATTCTCAGCATATACCGCGTGTGTCTGGGCCTCAATGTTACCGCCGTTGATGACAATCTTACCGCCATTTCCTGATTTGTTCCACAAACCGTAAGTGCCCTCTGCATGGATTGTGCCTTCCCCATTAACTTCAAGATTTGAGTAGTACATGTTAAGATAAACTCCGCTCCTTGGTGTACCAGTTACTTCAAGTGTCTTTCCGTTAAGGTTCCATACAGCGTTCCAAGCCGGTGCAAGAGGAGAAACAAGTGAAGCACTTCTCGTGATATTTTCTGTCAATGTCATTTCACCGACACCGCCGAGTTTTGATGATGTTGCGTTGTCAATGTCAAATTTTGCATAGTCAATGGATGTTCCGTCAGCAAGAAGGCTCTCTGCAACCACATTAGCAATTTCCGCCTCTCTTGGAACGTTGACGATGGCATTACCCTTGAGCATGGTAAGCTTGTTGATATGACTGCTTCCGTTAATATAAAGTGTGTTGTCACTTACTGCAGCCTCAACCTCGTTCCATTTGCTGCTAAGGGTTACGGTTGCATTTTTAGCATCAAGGTTAAGACTTGGAAGATTTTCCTCGCCGTTCCTATTATAAACTGATATTGCGTTTGATGTCTCGGTCTCGATGGTAGCCGCTTCCGCAAAGTTGGCATTAACTGATATGTTATTGGTTTCACCTTCCTCTGTCACAAGAACAATCTTTTCAACAGTATAAGGTGCCGGAACTGTTACATTTGCATTGGTTGCTACGATGGTTCCGCAATTTGCTGATACTGTGATAGTCGTGCTTGCAGATGCTACTGGCGCATTAACTGTGAGTACTTCAATAACCCCGTCCTTGTCAAGGTTTTCAACACCAACTGACTTTGGGGATGAGAAGTTGACGGTCGCTTCCTTCGCGAAACTAGCCTGGACCTTCTTGATTGCGTTGTCCGCCGGAATATCAAGGTTGGAGATGTTTTCGCCAGGGATTATGATTGAACCGCCTTCGTAATCACCAGCCATCTCAACGAGATTGTCAACCTCCATCATGTGCTTGATGTTGGCCTCATCCTCAGCAGTCAGCACTTTAGCTTCCTTAACTTCGGAAAGCGCTGGCATGACACCATTCTCCTTGTAGAAATTGTTAACGAATTTCTTGGCCTTTACTGTTTGGACCAATTTGGTAAGATGTTCTCTCTTTGTCATAGTATTTGTTTTTTCTTATAAATAGTTATGTTTGCCGGTTTAGTGCGACGTGTTTCTCATAAACCCGTCAAAAAGGTCGCTTATCTCCTTCTGGAGCTCCTCCAGTGTCCTGCAGTTGTCCTTTATCCAGTAAAGGAACTCTATTTTTCCCATGAGTTTCCCGTAAAGCCTCTCATAATCAAACTTTCCGTCCGTAAGCTCCTCCGCGGATTTCATCACCCAGGTCTCGTTCAAGGCCTCGCGCCCGACTGTTTTCCTTATCTCCGAGACAATCATGTCCCGTAACCCGTCCTCGGTCAATCTAACTGTCTTTCCCATTATGTTCCTATGTTAAAAATTATTTTCCGCCGGCTCCCACTCCCCGAGGAAGTTGCCGTTCCTGTCCACGTGATTGTAAAGCGTGTGTAACCCGCCGTCAACGACCTCGTCACGCGCGACCCTTCCCGTCCCGTCCCTGAACTCCTCGCAGTCGTCATACCAGTCGTCCAGCATGAGGGTGCCGTTGTTCAGCAGGTAATTGTATTTGTTGTCGTTGTTTCTCACGACACTGATGCCGTCCTCCATGTTTCCGCACCAGTTGAACCATTCCGGTGAAAGGTACTCGCCCGTATCCCTGTTCCTCAGGTTCGCGCTCCCGTCAGGTCTTCTCACGGGCACCCAGACCTCGTCCGAGGCGATATCCTCAAGCGACCTTATCTCGGCCTCGTTCAGTTTCTTCCTCTGTATCTCAACATAGTCCGCGAACGGCTGGCGCTGCTTCCTCCCGCGGTAAAGCCACTTGCGGAACGTGGCGAGGGACACCCCGGTTATGTGCATGAAACCGTGCCAATTCTTCTCATAGTTCGCGAAATAGGCCGCCTTCGCCTCCTTCTTTGAGGAGAACCCGAGCATGACCTTGCTCTCGTCAAACTCGCCGTTCACTTTCTGGTCAACGACATAGACCCTCTCAAAATCCTCAATGTCCGGACCGAGGAAGACGTCAACCTGGTCACCGTCCTTGCCTCTCGTCCTGGTGAAGTACCCGTAATGGTTCCTCATCACGTTGAATTTTTTCTTGTCCTTGCCGTAATATCTCCTGCTCCCCTCGGGGTTCTCGATGCTGATGTCAAACCCCCTGACGCGGATGTGGCCTTTCTTGTAGTTTCCGGCCTTAATCTGCGCGTCGGTCGCCGTCTCGGGACTGGCCTCCCCGGCCTTCTGGTCTATCTCCTCCCTTGACAGCTCCTCATAGAGTCTCTTGAATTGCATCTCACTCAATATCAATCTCATATTATTTCAACAAATTAACCGACAGGTTCCCGAACATCCCTATCTTATCATTGAACCAGTCGTCCATGACCTGGTGGATGAACTTCTGGCGCTCCACCTTGTCTATGAACATGTTCTTGAACTTCTCAATCAGGAGGTCCTCAAGCTGGGTCTCCCCGATGTTCATGAGTATGTCCCCGTTTGACGACATCATCCCGGCGATTCTCACCTTGGCGGGAAAACCGTCGGCGCCGATGTTCTCAATCTGCCCCTTCTTGAACGTGGAGTCAAGGTATTTCTTCACGAGCAGGACCTTCTCCGGGTTCACGACATAGGGTCCGGCCTTCTCGGGCAACCCGGAGGGCTTGTTGCCCCCGATTATGTTACTGAGGGCGTGAGCCTGCTCCTCCGTAATGATTATCCTTCTCATCTCTCGGGTATCTCTTATACACAAATAAATAGTCCTTGCAACGCAAAATCCCCCGGTTTTTGACCGGGGGGACTCACGCGGAGACGCGGGCCTTTAAGAAACATTCAAAGAGTGGGCCTGGGCCGTCACCGCGAACCTGTGCTCGTCATACTCGTTGTCAAGGAGGAGGTCGGTAATCTTGTCCTCAATCTCGTCCTGTATCGCCCTGACGATGGGCCTGGCGCCGTACTCCTTCTGCTCCTTGACGATGTCCAGGATGTAGTCCACGGTGCCCTCGTCATACTCCATGGTGTAGCCTATCTCAAGCATCCTCTCCTGGAGCTTGCCTATCTCGAGCCGGATTATCTTGCGGAGGTCATCGTCCTTCAGGGCGTTGAAATAGATGACGTTGTCAAGCCTGTTGAGGAACTCTGGCGGGAACTTGTTCTTGAGCTGCTTGAGGAGTATCCTCTTCTGGTTCCCCTCCTCGTCCGTTTGGAAACCTATCCCCTTGCCGAAATCACTAGCGGCCTTGGCACCGGCGTTTGAGGTGAAGAGGACTATGACGTTCTTGAAGTCCACCTTCTGGCCGGAATTGTCCGTGAGGAAACCCTCGTCAAGCACCTGGAGGAATATGTTGTAGACCTCCGGGTCCGCCTTCTCAATCTCGTCAAGCAGGAGGACGCAGTATTTCCTGTTCTTGACCGCCTCGGTGAGCTGCCCGCCCTCCTCGTAACCGACATAGCCGGGGTTTGAGCCTATGAGCTTGTTGACGGCCGTCTTGTCGGGGTACTCGCTCATGTCAAAACGGATGAGCGCTCCCTCGTCACCGAACATCTCTTTGGCCAGCTGTTTGGCTATCAATGTCTTGCCGACACCGGTACGCCCGAGCATGAGGGCCGAGAACTGGCACCCGCTGCGCTTGAAGCCGACCCTGTTCCTCTTGAGGGCCTTGCAGATGATGTCAATGGCCTCGTCCTGGCCTATGACGTTCTGCTTGAGACGCTCGTCAATGTTCACGAGCTTCCGCTTGTCGTCCGCGGAGAGCTTGTTGAGCGGGATGCCCGTCTTGCTCGCTATGATGTCGTAGATTGTGTCGACATTGACGACGGGCCTGTGGTCCTTCTTGTACTCCTCGTCGCTCTTCACGGCGGAGGCGAGTTTCCTGGCCACGGACTTCTGCTCCTTCTCCAGGTTGTCGGCCTCGTCGTAGTTGTTCTCCTTCTTGAGTTTGTCAATGGCGGTCTTCAGCTCATAGACCCTCTCGCGGAGCCCCGTGACCTCCTCGGACTCGGTGTCGTTCTCCGTGCCGACCACGGCCCCCGCCTCGTCCAGGACGTCAATGGCGGAGTCAGGCAGGTTCCTCTCGGTTATGTACTTGTCCGCGAGCTCCACACAGGCGTCCACCGCCTCGGGTGAGTAGGTGACGTTGTGGAAATCGGCGTAGTTTTGCTGGATGCCGTTCAGGATGTCCTTGGACCCCTCCTTGGTGGGAGCGTCAATTATGAGCTTCTGGAACCTCCTGAGCAGGCTGGCGTCCTTGTCGAAGGTGCTGCGGAATGAGCTGAAATCCGCGGTGCCTATGACCTGCACCTCCCCGTTGTCAAGAGAGTGGGAGAGCATTGAGGCTATGTCATAGTCGTTCTTGGTCTTGTTCCCGAGGACGTTCCCTATGTTGTCAATGAAAAGGATGTACTCGCCGGACGCCTTTATCTCGTCAAGCAGGCCCTTCACACGCTCCTCAAACATGCCCCTGAGGGTGGTTCCGGCCATCAGCGCGGTCATGTCAAGCGAGACCAGCCTCTTCTTTTTCAGGAACTTGGGCACGGTGCCCTCCACAATCCTGTAAGCGAGGCCCTCGGCGAGGCACGTCTTCCCGACACCGGCGCCGCCGACTATGATGATGTTGTTCTTCTTCCTGCGGCCCAGGGTCCTGATGATGTTGTTCATTTCGTTCTCCCGTCCGACCAGCTTGTCAATTGACCCGGCCTCCGCCTGCGCGTTGAGGTCGGTGCAGTACTGGTCAATGAACTGGCTCTTGGACTTTTTCGGCTTGTCCCCAAGCTTGGGTATGCCCGGCTCACCGTTGCCGTCAAGACCGAGCATCTTCAGGACCTCGGGGGGAACCTCATTGGGGCTGCCCGTGAACGTGGCCGACTTGATTACGACCGGTCCCCCGGGCGTGTTGATTATCTTTATGGACGAGCCCTCACCCTCGCCCGTGTCAACGCCGACGATAACCCCTCCCTGGGGCTTTCCCGCCTTCGGGGCCTTCTCGCGACCGGTTCCCGAGCTTATCTTCTCAAGAAGTATCGGGTATGAGAGCCCCGCGCCGTTGAAGACCTTGCGGATGCTGTTGTCCGGGGAGTCGTCGGCGAGGATATGGAGCAGCACATGCTCACTCCCGAGTTTGTCGGCCCCGAGCAGTTTCCTCTCAGCGTCGGCTCCGGACAGCGCGTCCGTCAGTTTTGAGTCGTATTTGATTTCACGGTTGGGCTTGATGGCGCTCAACGCGCGTCCCTGGAGAATCTGGCGGTAGGTCGTGTAGATACGGTTTTTCGCCATGTTTGAGCAGCAGTCGTCTATGATTCTGTAGATGTTCGAGTCCTTCTGGTCAAGAATCGCGAGGATTAGATACTCAAGTGTCAGCACCGGGGTGGGCATCTCCCTCCCCAGGGTGTTCTCCATGAACCCCAGGAGCCTGTTCAGCTCGTTTGTGTAGTTTTCGTTCTGAGTCATTATGATACCGTTTATAAATGTTTCTGCCACTATTATACAAGATTTTTCCGGGAAAAACAAATCGCTTCCCGGAGGCGCGTTTTGCCATATAAATATTTTTTTTGTACATTAAGGGTATAAGAACAGGAAAAGACATGGGATACACGGGAAAATATTACGACAAGAAGACCCTGACCGAGAAGGTCTGGCACGACTCGTCAATGCTCAAGTACACGGAGATGAGGGAGGACCCGGACGAGAATTACGGGGACCTGACGGTGGTGTTCAACAACGGGGCCACATACAGGTATAAGAACGTGTCCCTCGGGGACTATGTGTACATGGTCAGTGGCGGCATGAGCGGGTCGAACGGGAAGACGTTCAACGAGGTCGTCAAGAAGAGGGGCTATGAGTACGAGAGGCTGGAGCCGCTCCCAGAGGAATACATTGAGAACGGGTACCGGGAGTATATGGAGAGGGAGAAGGCCAGGGAGGTGACCTATTTCGTCTCCGGCCACAGGAATATAACCGGGGACGAGTTCGAGAGGAACTACAAGCTGGCCCTCGAGGACGTCGTCAACACCGTCCCAGACTGCCGGTTTGTCATAGGGGACTGCCATGGGGCTGACATTATGGCACAGGACTATCTTGTTGACGTGCTGGGTGTTGACCCTGAGATGATTACGGTTTACCACATGCTGGAGACGCCGAGGAATATCAACCCGAAGATTAAGAATACCGTCGGGGGTTTTGAGAGCGACCGCGAGAGGGACGCGGCCATGACCGCCGCCTCCTCATATGACATCGCGTTTGTCCGTGATAACACGAAGATTAGCGGGACGGCGGAGAACATACTGAGAAGACATTTGTTATTTTAGAATCATAAAAAATGGGAAAATTCAATCTTGAGAAACCGGACGCCGTGTTTTTCCGCGTCCCGGTAATCCACGACATTTGCGTGGAGTTCGGTGTGGGCGACGCCGAGACCGTCACCTGCATGTACGAGTTGTTCAAACGTGTCACGGAGAAGGAGAGGGCCGACATCTCGGACATCTCGGATGAGTCTTATGATGGCGGTTACAAGGCCGGCTACAATGATGGTGTTGAGGAGGCGGCGAAGCTTATTGACGAACTCTCGTGGGAGGTCGGGAGACTGAAAAAGAACTAATTATGGGAAAGATATTGATTTTGCCGGATATTCATGGGCGTCAGTTCTGGAAAGGCGCCTGCCTGGGGCATAAAGACGAGTTTGAGAGGATTGTTTTTCTCGGTGATTACCTGTCCCCCTATGAGTATGAGGATATATCGAACAAAACCGCGATTGAGGCCTTCGGGGAGGTGTTGAGATTCAAAAACGACAACCCGGACAAGGTTGTGCTTCTTATGGGCAACCACGATTTTTCTTACATTAACAGCAACATCTGCGGGTGCCGTACGGATTTCACGAACTGGGGCAAGATAAACAAAATGTTTTTTGACAACATCAAATCGTTTGACCTCGCCTGGGAGACAAAGATTGGTGACAGGCGTTATTTCCTCTCCCATGCCGGGGTGAGAAAGGGCTGGTTTGACAAGTGGGTGAGGGGCAGTCTTTTCAGGTGGGAGAGCGACGAGCTCCCGCCCGCGGATTATTTTAACAATTTGTTCCATGCCGCTTATGATGACGGACGGAACTTCGATACGAAGTCCACGCGTGATTTTGAAACGGCTATCGGCATCTATTCATTATATCGTGGCTGGGACGGTTGGGACGACGGCTCAATCGTGTGGGCCGACATCAGGGAATACGCCAGGAAAGACGAGCCGGACCTTGGAAATGACTATGAGAATGTGGTGTTCATCTGCGGCCATACGCAACTTGAAAATGAACCGATTATAAAGGAATGGGTCATGGACCTTGACTGCCGGAAACCGTTCGTCCTTGACACGGAAACCGGGGTGGTGGAGGAATACAAATAGAAAAATCAGACGATGCCGGGGCTCACGCTCCGGCTTTTTCCGTTTAAAGGGGCTATTTATCTAAAAATAATGGCTTTTATAAACGGAACAGAACATGTTTGATTTGGAATATAACGCGAATGTCGGTTTTATCCCGCGTTTCGCCTATCTGGAGTCAATGGCGGCGTCCGAGGAGGATGTGGCGGACGTCCGCGAAGACCTTGACAACCTCTCCGGGTACGTCGATGACCAGGCGGGGGATATCGCGGTCAACGCGGAGGCCATAGCGGACGAGACCGCCGCGAGGGAGGAGGCTGTGGCCGCCCTGAACGAGAGGATTGACAGCATCCCGACCTTTGACATAGAGGTTGTTGACGCCCTCCCGAAAGAGGGGGTGCCCGGGACGGTTTATCTCGTCAAGGAGGACGGCAAGGAGACCTATAGTGAGTATGTGTACGCCGACGGCAAGTGGGAGAGGCTCGGCACGGACGTGGACCTCTCGGGTTATGTCCCCAGGGACGAGTTTGAGGACGCCATCGGCGCGAAGGCCGACATGACCGACGTCTACAGCAGAGCCGAGGCCGACGCCACTTTCCTCACCGAGCACCAGGACATCTCCGGTCTCGCGACAAGGGACGAGCTCTCGGAGGCTGTCGCCCCGCTCGCGTCCGAGGATGAGGTGACGGAGCTCTCCAAGGGTCTCAACGACCTCAACGGGACTGTTGACGGCATCTCCGGCGCGGTCGTGGACGCGCTCCTTGAGCTTGACTCGGTTGACGAGAAACTCGCCGGGCTCGCCGTCGCCAACGCGGCGCAGGATGTGAGGATTGACTCCACGGTGAGCGACTACAAGAAGCTTAAGGAGATAGTGGGTGACCTTGGCGGGGACGTGGAGTACGCGGTACCCGGCGACGCCAAACTGACGGACGCGCTGAGGAAGAGCGGCACCGTCAAACTCACCGAGGACATTGAGTCCGCCACGTACACCGGCGGCATCACCTCAAAGAATGTCACGACCCTCAATACCAACGGCAAGACCCTGACATTCACCGGGACGACCACCAACAACCCCGGCATCATGACCAGGGGCGCCGAGAGGCTTACGGTTGTCGGGAAGGGCACCGTTGACGGTAACGGGAGAATCGCGATTGAGGCGAACGGCGCGGACAGTGTCATAAACCTCAGCGGCTCAACCGGTTTCTTCGGCGCCGAGCCCACATATGTGACCGACAGGAGCGGCGGGGAGCTTATCTACTGCTACCTCGGGACCATCAACATCTACGCCGGCGTCTTCATGAACAAGGGCGTGGACAAGGGATTCACCCTGAACTGCTATGACGCGAACTACAAGAGCGGCAAGGCTAATATTGTCGTCACGGGAGGCAAGTTCTATGACTTTGACCCGGCCGACAACAATGCCGAGGGGAATGGCACGAGCTTTGTCCCTGAGGGCTACGAGAGCGTCCACACGACCGAGGAGATTGACGGCGTGACGCATGACGTCTACACCGTGAAAAAATCAGCCTAAAACGGGCGTTGACTTATTAAAAGGACTGGCGGGGGGGGGGGCCGGTCCTTTTTTTGTTTTGTCTTCACTATTTATCTGTATAAAACTATATTGATATGTTCGTGAGACCTACAAAAGAGCAGAGGGATTTCGTGCCGACACCCCTCGCGGCAAGGGAGAATGTGAAAAAGACCGGCATCGGCATCGTTGACCAGCTGATTGTCGCCGACTATGTCGCCAACGCCGACGAGACCAAGAGCCTCATTGAGGATGAGGTCGTTGAGGGTGAGTTCGAGCCCTCGGCCATGAACATCGTCGACCAGAAACTTAAGACCACCGGGCTGGATTTCAGGTCCTTTGACCCCAGGGTACTTCGCGGGGAATAAAAAAATGGTTCAGGAGAAGAAGGGACATAAGAAAAACAAGAGGAAGCCTTCAGCGATGGCCCAGGTCCATAACAAGGTTAACGCCGGTGTTATGGACGGGGTCGTTTATGGTGGCATGATGGAGGCGGCGGAACCTGAAGACGAGGAGTACGAAATCGGGCTTGAAGAGGGTGGAATGGAACCTTATGGACATGCCGTAAATGAAAGCACTGATTGCGTCAGATTTGACGGCTATCATTTTGATTGCTATGACAGACACGCGCTTCCGTTTATGAGTTTAGTTCGTAAAGATGGCTCAAAAGGCACTCTATTTGTCGGCCCGGTTGGCGGATTACACGGTGGATTTGAGACTGATTTGTATGCCAGTCATAAAATAACCCCGGATGAGTATGGCAGGCCTTCGGAACTGAAAATTGACGGGAGAAGAACCGGAAGATTCTGGTTTGATGAGGGCGTTAAGATTATTAGTTTTTACTCATATCCTGACAACCCGAAACAAATATATGATAACTGCGTTGAGGCGCTTCTCGCGATACAAAAAGAAATCGGCGAGGACTTCAATATCGGGGAGGTCATGGTGGACCTGTGGACAAAAAGTGTCAAAAACACGGTCATCATGCCGGTAAGGTGGTTCAACAACGGTATGGCCGACACGTTTTTGCCGATAGTCAGGAAATGCGAGCCGTACGAGGATTTTGACGGAAGTTTCAGATACCGGGTTGAGACAACAAAGGGCATTTTTACCGCTGACTGGAAAGGCGATGATATTGAGGAGGAACAAGGCTACGGCGCGTTGCGTGAATCAAAGGAAACAGGAAAGAAAGTGGATTACAACAAATATATAAAATCCCTCATTGACTTCATGCGGGAACAGCATCTTAGAATAGACCCGCTGCCCGAGATTGAACTTAATCCGGAGGAGCAGGACGGAATATTTGTGAAGACCGGCTATTATTCTCCAGAAGAGCATAAGGTTGTTGTCTTTACTGACCAAAGGCATCCTAAAGATGTTTTGAGAACTGTCGCCCATGAGTTTATCCACCATATGCAGAACCTCCAGAACCCTGACAAGGATTGGGGAACCGGGGGTGACCTTGAGGCCGACAGGAAACTCAGGGGTATTGAGGGCGAGGCGTTCCTTCTCGGGAACATCATATTCAGGGAGTGGACCGAGAAGATGAAAAAGACCAAGGAACTCAACGAATCAAAGAAGAGAAAAAAGCAAGTAAAGAACGACAAGGGGGAGGTTGTACCCGAAATCTGTGATAAGTGCGGCGGAAAAGTTGTATGTCAGATACACGGAGAACCCGTATATGTTTGCAAGGATTGCGGAAAATACTTCGGAACAATGCCATTTACGCTAAAAGAATCAATAAATTGGGCCGAAAAGCTTAAATCACTTAAGAAACGCCGTGACCCGGACAACATTGAAAATTGGGACAGGCTTGACGAGATTGAAAACGAGATTGTTGAGCCGGACGATGTTGACCTCTCCTCTTTCAACATCAAGAAACACCTCAACCCCAAGTTCTGGGATGACGGGCACCTTGACACGAGAATCCGTCTTAAGCTGCTTGACATCGCGGACGACTTCTTCCATTTCCTTGGTGTGGACTGGGTGGAGCCCGAGGACATAATCATCACCGGCTCGCTCGCCAATTACAACTGGAACGAGAGATACTCGGACATTGACCTCCACATACTCATTGACTACGAGGATGTTGACGAGAGGGTTGATTTTGTGCGCGAGTATTTCACCATGAAGAAGAACGAGTGGAATGAGAAACACAAGAACCTGAGGATATTCGGGTTCCCCGTTGAGGTCTATGTCCAGGACGCGAACGAGCCCCACGCCTCGAGCGGTGTCTATTCCGTTGACAGGGACGAGTGGCTGACAGAACCTGACCTTGATAATCTCCGTTCCGGAAAGGTGGACAAGAGACACGTCCGGGAGATGGTCTCAACCTACATGAATAAAATTGACGGTTTGGTTGATATTTATAAGAGGCACAAGGACGACGAGTACGAGATGAGGAAGGTCTCCGAGGACGCGGCGAGGATGTTTGACGAGATAAAGAAGACGCGTAAGGACGACCTCGCGAGATACGGGCGTGAGATGTGTGACGGGAATATAATCTTCAAGGCCTTAAGACGGAGCGATTATATCGGCAAGTTGATAAAGCTTAAAAACCTCACATATGACAAAATAAACAGCCTGTGAAACTTTTTTTGTGTTTAAGGGATATTTATTGGAAAACTATTGGAAAAAATAGATAAAAAAGAAATAATTGTTTAAA
>Ga0247611_10009158_pt1 | contig 11989 bp, 17 predicted proteins | sample 177DNAGHGhighgp2_FD_192422 | JGI IMG/M metagenome (GOLD analysis project Ga0247611, IMG submission 192422) | Sheep rumen microbial communities from Palmerston North, Manawatu-Wanganui, New Zealand - 1770 DNA GHGhigh gp2 | ecosystem: Host-associated > Mammals > Digestive system > Stomach > Rumen... | reverse complement strand
GTCGTTTTTGATACAATAGAATTAACAAAAATTAATGAAAAGGGGTTTTAATTATGAAACTATATGAAATTGAAATTGAGAGAACAAACATATCACCGAAACAATTTTTTACATACTGCAAAAAGCAGTTTGAAAAGCGCACAGGCGAAAAACTTGATATGTGGATTGATTATGAACAATGGATTAATCCCGTTCAAAAATCAAATACGCGAACAAAAGAAGAAACTTGCGTTCTGCAACCCTTTGAACATCACTTGTATTATAAGGGCGCGTATAATTTCATTATGGAGTTTGATTTTTGGGACGATAACAGCGGTTTCGGCTATTTGTACGCCTATGAAACAGCAGAGAACAGGGGGTTATAATATGAAAAGCCAAACAAGAACAGTTAAACATTACACATTAAGAAAAGAAAAGCGCGAACAGGGGGTTTTAAAGTGGGTTACAGTCGATTTATGGTTACACAATGAAAAGGGTAAAAAATGGGTGAGTATTGATATTAGTCGAATGTATTTTAAGCGACCGCGTAAATATCATTATAAAATGCTTTATAGTGATATATTAAGCGGCGGTTATGGTTACATTTTAAGAATATTGGAAAATCTGTTAAAAAGGGGTTACAATTTAATATAATTCGCGCCGCGTTTGCGGTGCACCCGTGCAAAATACAAGTACCTTGGCGCGGTGCACGGGCTTTAAACTAAAACTTGTATAATATTATGAAAAGGGGGTTGCAATATGAATAAGCAACAAATATTGAATATGCCAACAAAGGCGTATTATTCAGCGTTAACAGGCGTTGAAATTAAAGGCATAGTTGAACAGGACACGGAATTATATGTTATAGCCGTGTCGGGCGCGTGGTGTAGCAAGAAAACCGCCCACCGTGTAAAAATTTACTACAACACAAACGGTGCACCGTATTTCAAGTTATACGGTGTTAGAATACCATTAAACGAATGTATAAGAACGAATATTTAAGGGGGCTATATTATGAGTATATCATACAATAAAAGGGTTATTACACTGAATAAAAGTCACATTTTGGAATGTATGTCGGAACGCGATTTTGTTGACACTGTAAAGGCAAAATTACAATGTAATTATGTAGTTGATTACAGACAAAAACCGCCGTGCAACGTATATCCAACAGTTTACAATGCTATAATAGAGATGGTTTACGACGGTGATTTTTTAGTATATACCAACGACGTACAAGATTATTTAAACAACTATTTACAAATAAATCCACAGAATAAGCAATACACGGGCGAACAGTCTATCGCGTTATACGCCTCTTTGTTAGCACGCGACGGCGAAAAGCTTTATAAACATTTAATAGAAAAGGGGGTATAATATGTTTTTTGAATGGTGCCTGTTTTTCCTGTTCGGTGCCGCCGTGCGCTGGGCTATGTGTACCGAACAGGAATTGAAAAAATGGAAACGATACGCGCGCGACCTGTGCGAATACATTGAAATTTTAGAAAAAAAGGGGCGGTAAAAAGCCCCTTTTATTTTTGCTTTTTAATCAATAATTATTATCAACAAATAAAGTCTATCAATCAATAATCATTATCAACAAATAATTAAAATCCTAATAAACCCCGTGACCGCACATTAAAACCCTAATATATTAAAATTCTAATTTTGTGAATTTTGCACATATCCGAGTCGCAATTTTGCAAATGACCGGTTCGCAATATCGCGAAAAATCGAAATTCCGTTCGATTGCAAAAATGCGACGTTTTACATTTTCACAGGCAATTCCGAGGTAAAAAATTATTCATAAAAAGTTATTTTTTCTATGCCCGAAAATTGCCCGACAAATTGAAACTAAATTATAAAATAAAATGTTCCAAATTAAAATATTTTTGTTGACATATTTTATAAAAAGATGTATAATAATTGTAGGGAAAAATTTTTTCAGTATTCAACCCTATACCCCCATTTTAAAATGGGAAACTACACCAACAGAAACTAAAACCAAAAACGAAAGGAGAAACAAAAATGGAAGAATTTGAAAAAGCAGTGCAGGAAATTGGAATTGCACACTTGCAGGCATTAAAAAGCGTGTTTGAACACATAGAAGTTTCAAAATCCCATTTTGCAACCGAGGACGACGAACACACAGCAAACCTTGAATTGCTTGCAATTGCAAACTCAATTGACAGACTTTGCGACTTATTAAACAAAGGTATTGAATTGGGGCTATAAAGCCCCGTTCACACTAAAAGAAAGGGGGTGTATAAATGTTTATATATTCACCATTTGAAAAGGCGTATTTTAATACAGATATGATAATAAACCAATATGTAAGGTTAATTCCAGATAAGGGCGTTTACGTTATTAGCGGCGATATTATAAACGGCAATATGAGTGAGCCTATTAGGATTGATTTTGCAGTAGTACCGAAAGGGGAAAATCCCGACGATTTTTTAAGACACGGCGTTGAAGAAATTAATCGACGAATAAGGGGGTAACATCTATGAAAATGAAAATGAACGACACTATTTTAAACCGTTATATGTCCTATTATGTAATCGGACAGTTCAGCAAAGAAATAATCGAATTTATGTTATCTTTTGACAACAGACTTGCAACCATTTATGAACTTGAAAACAAACTTTACAAGCTTGTCAAAGACCGTTGGTTGGAAGTCGGGATTTTATCCGACAAGCCAAAAGAAGAACAGACAAACGAGCAATTATTGTTCGGTTGGGTTTTTGCAACAATAAGTTTTTATCACGTCGCGCGCAAAATATATGAAAAGATATATTACAAAGCAACACTGCAAAGGCTTGTCGATATTGGCAAAATCAACACAAGCTTAACCGAAAACATTATGCTTGAATTCGACGAACACGAAAAGCCGTTTTTTGAGGACGAATACCTTAAAATTTTCTTTGAAGATTTTTTAAAAAACGGTTGACAAAGTACCTAATTTACGGTATAATAAAAGAGGGTTAAGGGTTAACTTAACTTTTTGTAACTTCCTTTGCGGCGGTGTTTTCTTATCCCCACCGCCGTAAGGGGAATAAAAATAAATAGAAAGGAGTGAAAACAATGAGAAAACCTACAATTTCAAGAACTATCACGTTTTACGCGGCTGACTGTACTGTAGTTAACAAGACCACAGGCGAAACAAGCAGAATGAACGTGAAAACATCTGTAAACACAGATAAGGCAAGAAATGAAGCTTTACCCGATGACGTTCAGTTATGTTTCACACATAATGTTGATGAAGTTTCGGGCAAGTACTCAATGCCGCTTGACAAGTTTATCGAACTTGCAACGCTTGACACAGACGACACAACAGACGAACAGTAAACCATAACCAAACACATCATACTCACAAAGACAGAAAGGAAAATGAAAATGGAAAAAGAATATAATGCACAAATAGAGTTTTCAACCGACAAGGAATTAAAAGCAAAAGACAAAATCAAAATCAAGGCATTTTCGGGCGCAAGAGTTTTGAACGACTGTTTTCCCGACGACGGCACAATGGTTATTAAGCCCGACCGTATTTCACTTGTAAGCGTGCATAATGAGAGAGCAAAAGACGACAAGGACTACAGTGTTATTGTTATCGAAGCAGGCGAAGAAATGTATCGTTCATCTTCCACAAGTTTAACGGAAAGCATAAACGACATAATCAACGCGCTTGACGAGGACGGCGAAAGCATAACCGACAATGAAATCAAGTTTTACAAGATAAAGTCCAAAAACAACACAGGCTACATCTTGCAGGCGACACTTAATTAAAACAAAAAGTTTCTATGACAGGTTTAAAGGGGTTGGCAAATAACCAACCCTTTTTTAATACAAACAAAATTGTTTCACGTGAAACATTTTAAGGGGGTAAGAATAATGGCACAAAGTAAATCAAAATCGAAAAGGCCAAAGGCAAGCAGGCGTAAGCACAACGAAAATGACATTTTAAACGCGAAATTTGCAGACCCGAAAAGCAAAAATCAAAAGCTATGGAATGAAGAAATCGACCGTCTTTTGAGATTTGAAAATAAGCACAACGGCGTAAAAATACACTTGCCAAAAAAGCCCACAAGGGTGACAAAACACGAGTTATCCGATTTAAAAGAATTAAAGGGCAGGAAGATTTTAGAAATAAGCTCAATTGAAGTTGCTGAAAACGACCCGTTGAGAGATTTACAAAAGGGCGAAATGAACGCGGCTGAATACTATAATAAAGTTATTGGCGACCGACCGTTAAATAAAGGCGGTAGCAAATACTTAAATCAGCACTTGCAGTTAGAACGACAACGACAACAAAATCAACGTGTAGTCACACCCGAAAATGAAGAAATCGAACTAGAACTTGCAGAACAAGAGCAACCTTTTTCACCCGTAACGGCAAACGAAATTACAGAAATGGAATTTACACAACAGTTATCAGCGTTCCGACCAGAGTTTCAAGAACTTGTCGGCAATTGGGCTGATGAATTAATTTCTGAAATGGGTGAAAATGAATTTTACGAAAGTTTAAGAGAGTACCAAAATGAAGTTGGTACTATCGGCAGAAAAGAAGCGTATAGCAAAAAATCTTTGGTCGAGTGGGAACGGAAATTCGTTGAAAGGCTACCGCAAGGCAGTGTTTCACGTGAAACAGGTGAACGCCTTTTGCAAGAACTTGAAGAAAACAGGGACGTTTCCGACGAATATGAAGCAGTACAACAACACGTTTATGAAAGCCGTACAAAACACAGAAAACCGACAATCGACTACAATGAACGTCGTCGCGTTTTACGCGAAAGGGGTTATAAGGATTGAATTACACTGTCAAAAAATATGTTGCAGACTTTGAAACAACAGTTTTTGACGGACAGGAGTTCACCGAGGTTTGGGCGGCAGGCTTATGCGAAATAGGTACGGAAAATGCCGAAATCGTGAACTCTATTGAAAAGTGGTTCAAAAAACTTTTTTCCATAAAGGGGAATTTAATAGTTTATTTCCACAACCTATCATTTGATGGCAGTTTTATATTAAACTATGTAATAAGTGAGGGCAAATGGAAACAAGCACTAATTGACGTTGGTGTTAATTCAAAAGGTGATACAGAGCAATTTTTTGCAGACTTTAAGACAATGGAAAACGGCGAATACCGTTACACTATTTCAGACCGTGGTCAATGGTATAACATCACCTTTAAGCAAAATAACCGTTTAATAAGAATATACGACAGTTTTAAATTACTTCCGTTTTCCCTTGCCAACATTGGGAAAGCGTTTAACACTAAACATCAAAAGTTAACAATGGAGTATGTTGGTTATCGTGTTGCAAATGGTTTTATTTCAGACGAGGAAAAAGAATACCTTGAAAATGACCTTTTTGTTCTTGCCGAAGCTTTGGACATAATGTTTAAGCAGGGACACACCAAAACGACAATTGGTAGTTGTTGTTTAGAGGAATACAAACATATAGTCACGGAAAGTTTTTTCAAAGAGTTTTTCCCCGATTTAAGAAATTACGACTTGCCCAAAGAGTTGGCTTTTAAGTACGTAAAAACCGCAGAAGATTTTATCAGACGTTCATATAAGGGCGGTTGGTGTTATCTTGTCAAAGGCAAGGAAAATCGAATAATTGAAAACGGTTTAACCGCAGATGTAAATAGTCTATATCCGTCTGTTATGCACAGCGAAAGCGGCAATAGATACCCCGTCGGCGCGCCTGCTTTTTGGGTTGGCAATATACCCGATTATGTATACAAAAACGACTATTATTTCTTTGTACGTATTCGCACGGAGTTTAAAATCAAAGACGGTTTTCTTCCGTGTATACAGATAAAGAACAATCCGTTTTATAAACCCACAGAATGGCTTGAAACAAGTGAAATTTTCAATCGTAAAACAGGCGAATATACAAACGCTTATATCAATCAAAACGGTGAGTATGAAATTGCAAAAGTCGATATGGTTTTAACTTGTACCGACTATAAATTAATCTGTGAGCACTATGATTTGTTTAATACAGAAATCATAGGCGGCGTAGCTTTTGCAAGCATAACAGGTTTATTTGATGACTATATAAACAAATGGCGTGAAGTAAAGGAAAACAGCAAAGGTGCTATGCGTACATTGGCTAAACTTTTCTTGAACAACCTATACGGCAAATTAGCAAGCAATGATGACAGTAGTTTCAAAATTGCATACCTTGACGACGGTGTTTTGAAATTCCGTTTTCAAGAAGCACACGAAAAGAATGTTATTTCAATTGCTTGCGGTTCAGCGGTTACGAGTTACGCGCGTGAATTCACCATAAGGCACGCACAAAAGAATTTTTACGGCAAGGATAAAAGGGGTTTTATTTATGCCGATACCGACAGTATACACTGTGACTTAAAACCAGACGAATTAAAGGACATTAATGTTCACCCAACAAAATTTTTACATTGGAAGTTAGAGAGTAGTTGGGATAAGGCAATTTTTGTAAGACAGAAAACCTATATCGAACACGTTGTAGCGGAAGATTTAGAGCCAATTGACACACCATACAACAATATCACGTGTGCAGGAATGGGAAAAAGATGTAAAGAACTGCTTAATGCAAGTATAGAGGGAATAGAACTTGAAAACACAACGCCCGAAGAACAGGAATTTTTGAATAAAAAGCGCAGTTATTCAGATTTTAAAAAGGGCTTATTAATTCCGTCAAAACTTGTTGCACGAAATATCAAAGGCGGCGTTCTATTAATGAACACAACCTATGAAATGCACTAAAATTTAATATATTTGTACAAACATATTAAAAAGGGAATAGCAAAAAACTATTCCCTTTTCTGTATTATATCATAACTAAAGCAAACATCAAAGCGGCGAACAACAACCGTTAAATTTGACGGCGGTTTTCACACCGTGTTGACCCGTCAAAATTCAATGTGTTTAACTTTAGGTGATAACTTAATATTTTAACAGATTTATAACCGCGCTTTTGCACTGTAAATTTTTAAACCTAAACCAACCGTTATTAAAATAGCGGCGCAAAACACACACTGTTAAATCATTGGATAAACGGAATTGATAAGTCGGTATCATATCAGACGACCGCACGGCAATTCTTAATTTAAAACTGCTATCAACAGTGTTGTCACAATACAGACAAGACCCTTTTTCGTTTTGGTATTCGCGAATAGAGTATTCCACACCGTCAAAACGTATTGTGCATATGTACCGTGAAGCCCCTGACATTTTTTCTATAAATGCGGTATCATTATACAAATAAGAACGACTTGAACTGTAATTCGCGTATTCATTATTTGAAAATGCCTGCATAAAACGACTTGACTTTTGCGCGTTTTGTGCGTTTTCGTTAAATCCCTGTTCTAATACAAAGCCGCGACCGCGCAGGAATTTTGTATTTTTTTCAAGTCGTTCTGAAATTCCTAACTCAACAAAGTACGGGTTTAATATATTTACATTATTAGACAGCATAAAAACAGGAACATATCGACTTTGTAAGCCTTGACCACGTGAAATAGATGTATGCACGGAAATAAATTTACTTATTTCATCAGGTAAATACGTGTTTGTTTCGGGCTGAAATTCGTCAAACAAAACACGGGTAACATCACTAAACAGATGTGAATATTTTTTGATATTATCCGCAGAGTTGAGCGCAACGGCATAACCGCACGCAACGTCGTTCAAGATAAGTTCTTTATAAATGCCGTTTTTTGATTTAGCAATTAAATCATAATCTTTAAAAAACAGTCCCTTTATATCCTTGAAAAATTTATCCGCGCAATCGTCAATTTCATAATTATAACGATATAACAGCATAAACTTTTCTTTTTTGTCAATAAACTTTTTGACAACATATCTATTAAACCACGTTGTTTTACCTGCTGAACGGTTAGAGGTACATATAATTAGTTCAGGTTTTTGCCCGTCAATATCCTGCATTGAGAGCAATTTTGTTCCGTCGTAGAAGTCGTTTTTGTTCATTATTTATAACCCCCTTTTGTTTATTTTATCATAAATTTACAAAAATGTCAATATTTTTCTTGCATTTTATTGTTAAATATGCTATAATAAAAGAAAAAGGGGGTGTTATATAATGGACGTTTCCAATTTTATATCGGCTGTGGGTTTTCCGATTTTTGCCTGTTGTTATATGTTTTACTTAAATTTACAAACACAACAGGCACATAAAGAAGAAGTGCAGGAAATGTCAAAAGCTATAGAAAATCAGAAAAACGCAATCGAAAACAACACGAAAATAATGGAAGAAGTTTTGAAACACTTGCGCAAAAGGGGTGATAATTATGATTAATTTTGCCCAAAAAATCAAGAGTGAATTAAAGCCAAAACTTGACACAGATGTTCGAGGATTGAAACACAACCAAATAGCAAGTTACAGAAAGGCAAGGTCTAAAAATGATAAAAACCAAAGACGAATACTTAACCGCGTTAAGAACTCTAATCGGAGATAATCAGGACGATAATGTTCTTGAAATTTTAGAGTATGCAAACAAAATCGACGGTGACAAGGAAAACGAAATCACAACACTAAAGGAAAGAATAACGACACTTGAAAATGAAAAAACAGAGTTAGACACAAATTGGCGCAAAAGATACAAAGACACATTTTTCACGGGTAAGCCCGAAAGCGACGACCCCGAAATGAAACACGAGGAAAATGTTTCACGTGAAACAAAACAGGATGAAAATTATCCGCAGACATACGACGATTTGTTTACGGAAGTTAAAGAATAAGGAGTGATATTATGCCAACCAGACCAAAAAGATATGTAATCACAAACGTATCAAGTGAAGTATTAAATGTAATCAGAAATCAGGCAACACAGAACTACAAAGACTATGTTCCCATAGCAGAGCAGAACGCGGAAAGCATACGCGCGGTAGGTGCGGTTATTATGGACTATGCCGCTTTAAGGAATGAATTTCTTAACGCACTTGTCAACCGTATCGGACTTGTGCTTATCAATTCAATGTCTTTTTCTAACCCTTGGGCGCGTTTTAAACGCGGCTTTATGGAGTACGGCGAAACGATAGAAGAAATTTGGGTTGACATAGCTTTACCGCAGGAGTTTGACCCGTCGGGCGCGGAAGATACTGTTTTCAAACGTACAATACCCGACGTAAAAGCGGCTTTTCATTATTTAAACTATAAAAAGTTTTACCCCACGACAATACAGTTTGACGATTTAAAGCAGGCGTTCTTATCTGTTGACGGTGTAACAAACCTTGCAAACAGAATTACAAATTCACTGTATACGGGTATGGAATACGACGAATTTTTAACTATGCGTTATATGCTTGCGCGCAAGGTTCTTGACGGGCAAATGTATTATCTGTTAAGCCGCGGTGCGACAGGTGCTACACCCGAAATTGCCGCCGCAAATGCAAAGGCAACCTTAACAGCACTAAGAGCGTTAAATAATGATATGGTTTTTCCGTCGCGTAAGTACAATGTTGCAGGTGTTTTAAACCGTACAGAAATTGCCAATCAGCAGATTATCATAGACGGCAATTTTGAAGCCGCCGTTGATGTTAACGCGCTTGCAAGTGCATTTAACCTTAACTATGCCGACTTTATGGCAAAGCGTATTTTGACACCGAGGTTCTATTTTGACAAGGACGAGCGCGAAAGACTTGACATATTATTTATTGACAACCCCGAATACCGCAAAATCACAGCGGAAGAAAACGAAGCTTTACACGGTGTTCACGCGCTTGTCGTAGACGATAACTATTTTATGATACTTGACAATGAGCAGTCACTTGAAGATATTTACAATCCAAAGGGTAAATATTGGAATTATTTTTTGCATACTTGGAAAACATTTTCGACAAGTCCTTTTATGAACGCGGTCGCGCTTGTAGACAGCAGTGTGCTTAACAACGATAATCAGCTTGAAATCGTTTACGGCTTATCGTTTGCGGATATGCTTGGAAACCCCGTTGAGGGCGACACACTTAAAACCAACACAACATACGCAGTTATCCCGACAACCGAAAACGGTGAAGCAATACCCACAGTTTCAGACATTGCAGGTATAGAGAGTTCGTCGGAAAGTGTTGCAGTAGACAGCGCAAGAGGGGTTATTACAACAACCACAGCGGAAACAGACATCACAATCACAGTTACCTTTGCAAACGGTTCAACGGCAGAGACAACAATAACGATAGCTTAATAAATGGGGGTTATTTAAACCCCCTTTATTAAAATAAAAGGGAGTTGAATTATGGGTATTTATACATATGAGCCGCAGGGCATTATAAAAATTTATAGGTATATCCCTTTAGATAACACATATCAAAACACTTTGCATTTTCGTACACCAGAAGAACAGTACAATTATTTTCACTTAAATGATGACAATTTAGGCGGTGTAGTTAAGCTTAATTTCAGTGGTCAAACAATCACACGAAACGAAAGACAGGTTATAAGAATTGACCACAATTATGCAGATTTAATGGACTGTAATTATTTGGCTTATCTGAATAAGCCCTTTGCTACACCTAACCCATTGTCAAATGTTGGCATATGGGTGTATGCGTTTATAACGAGCGTAGAATATATAAGCCCACATTGTACCGAAATTGAGTTTGAAATTGACGTAATGCAAACATTTATGTGGAATTATGAGTTAAGGGAGTGTTTTGTTGAAAGGGAACACAGCGAATATGATGAAATCGGTGACAGTTTAACGCCCGAGCCGACACAGGCAAACATCAATTATAAAACGGCTAAAATTGATAAACCCGATTATTTTAATGAGTATAGCCTTGTTATGGTTACAAGTTTTGACCCCGAAGATGTGAGCGACATTAAAGACTCGGCAAATTATCAATTTGGCGGTTTAATAACGGGCGGTGTATCAAGATATGACAGCGCGGCAGATTTGCAACAGGAGTTACGGACATTAGAGAGTATGAATTTAATTGACGGTATACAAGCGATTTACTATTTACCGTCACATTTTGTTGATGTATACAGATTATATGACCGCGATGTTGGCGAAGATGTTTTCGAGTTTAACAAGCCTGTCACTATCAACGGTTATATGCCTAAAAACAACAAATTATTTACATACCCCTACACGATGTTGACTCTAGACTGTTATGAAAATCAAGCAATTTACAAGCCCGAATTTTTCCCAAAAGGTGATACAATAAGTTTTCGTTTTTATTCATCAATGCAAACTTTACCGCAGATAATGGCAGTACCCGAAATGTATGAAAATCAAAGAAATAATATTGCCAATTCTGTAGTTATGACAAAATTTTTGCCCATATCATATAGATACTCACAATACCGTCAATGGTTAGCACAAACTTGGAGTAGTATGGCGGCACAAAGCGTTATAAACGGAGCACATCTATTAAGCGGTGCAGGGGGAAATATGGTAGGTACTGTAAAGGGTGTTAGTGGTTTTGCAAACGAAATCGAAAACACAATAACGGGGTATGCACAAGCAAGCATTACGCCCCCTGTTTCGAGGGGTGAAACCGCAGGCGGCATAGAAATAGCAAGTCGAAAAAAGAATTTTTATTTCATATGGACACAGTTAACCGAGGAAAGCGCGAAAATCGTCGATAACTTTTTTACTATGTTCGGTTACAATACCCAAAAGGTTAAAATCCCCAACATAAGATATTATGATGACTGTAGACCACTTTTCAATTATATCAAATGTGGACAAATGAGTTTCCATTGGGAACTACACGCGACCGAGGGAAAAGGAACAAGCGTTCCCCAAAAGTATATGCGCAAGATAATGCAAATTTATCAAAACGGAATTACATTTTGGAAAGACCCGTATAAAGTGGGTAGATATAACGAGCCAAACGCGGCAAAAACAAGGGGGTGAAAAAATATGCAACATTTTAACAAAACAGACCTTGCCGACCTACAAAATGTTATGAGTCTAAACGACTATTTCAACCGACTTTGTGAAATGGCTTTATCGTGTTTCAAGTGGGACGGACTTCCCGACGAGGTAGACCCA